>ERZ773108.1167-NODE-1167-length-27464-cov-6.550659_pt1 | contig 27464 bp, 16 predicted proteins | sample MGYA00580570_ERZ773108 | MGnify/ENA primary metagenome ERZ773108 (study PRJEB29015, sample SAMEA2737840) | human gut metagenome | biome: human gut; feature: human-associated habitat; material: faeces | place: China | collected 2012 ...
GCCTCTGATATCTCGCTCTCCGGCATCGTATGCAGTATCTGATATATCAATTCGTTTCTGGCGGAGCGCTCGTCGTCTATCACCGCAATTTTCATACGCTTTCTCCCCCGTTCATCCTTCATACCCATGCTTTGCCTCAAACCGCCCGTCCCTGCGCCGAAATCGCCGCAGGCTCCCCAAGATCCTCGATCTTCCCCAAGGGGATGCGAAAAGCCACCCGGGAGCCATTTTCTGTAACGGTGATCTGTAATCCCCCTTCCTCTCCGTAAAGGCTTTGCAGTCGCTTATGCACATTGAGCAGGCCAACGCCCTTGCCTTGCCCTGCCTTTAAGCTCTGTACCACCTCGTCGGGTATGCCGGAGCCATGATCCGTCACAGCGATGACCGCCGCATCCTCCTTTGTCTCCGCGCTGATGTTTATAATGCGGAAGCCCCTTTTATCCACGCCATAGCGCACCGCATTTTCCACAAGAGGCTGCAGGATAAAAGAGGGCAGGACGCAATCCAGCTCCTCCTCAATATCAAATTCCACAGCCAGCTTTTCTTCAAAGCGGGCCTGCTCCAGCTTGAGATAGTTCATTACCTGATATAGCTCTGTGGAAAGGCGTATCATGTATTGTTCATTCTCCAGGGTCTGCCTATAGTATAAGGACAGGGTCAAAAGCAGCTCTCTGGCTCTGTTCATACGGGTTTTGGTTATGTAATCGAGTGGGGAAAGCCCCGTAAGATTTTTAAAAATTCGCGTAAATTGGGCGCTGCTCAGGTTCGCCCGCTCTGCGCAGTCATCAACATTCATCCACAACATATCGTTCATTTTAAGCATGCTTATAACCTCGCTTACAAGCTGCTGCGATCTTGAGCTGCCGCCCGAAAAATTAGGCGCTGAATTGCCCGAGCTGTATTGGGCGATAAGCCCCAGTATTGTAAGCAGCAGCCCGTTGCAAACGGTATCTCGCTCGGAGCTGTCGAAATGATAGTGCACGCAGAGCTTTGAAAAATAATACTCAACCTCGGTAGTGTGAGATATTTTAATCAAATGGTCGTCAGCCAAAGAAATACGGTTTATAAGCTTTTCACACGCCGTGCCCGAAAAATGAACCCAATAATTATGCGGCTTTTCTACCGCCCTGTAAAAATAATTTTGCGGCTCATCAGGCTTGTAAACCACAAGCTCGCCCTTTTGCGCCGTTACAATTTTGCCGCCGGTCCTTACGTGGCATTTTCCGCTTATATTATATATGAGCAGATAATCCTCGCGGCCAAGCGGTCTTAAAACATCACTGTCTTCATCCAGGTTTAAATTACCGCACATATTTACGTGTATATAATCATTTGTTGAATACCCTCTAGGAGATCTTGAATATCCCTTAATTCCGGAGTCGGCCTGAAAATCGTTGAACATACAAAAATTTCCACCTTTGATGACTGATTTGTGCTAAAATGCGTTCTGTTTTTTTATGGAGCTTTATACATAACTTTGGTATAATGATATCGTAAATTAAGAAAAAAGTCAAGACAAAGTTATAAATATGTACTAAATTGTCAGCTAGTGCTAAATAATTAGCATTTTTAGTGCGTTTTTAGCTAACAGGGCGGTGATTTTTCAAACGATATAAATTTCCTAAAAAACCAAAACAAAAACGGAGGTAAACAAAATGAAAAAATCAATTAAAACATTGGCACTGTTGCTTTGCTTGACAACGGTAATGGGCTTTGCCGGCTGCGGCAAAAAGGACACGGCATCGGACGCCGGCGCGGATGCTTCGGATGCGTCTGCCGTGCTGATAGATGACTTTGACGATGACACCGTAAGCACAGGGGACAAAACCCAAAGCGGCAGCAGCACCACCGGCTCAGGCGGAACAACAGGCGGAAACAACAACGGCGGAGGTACGGTTGTTGAAAAGCCGGTTGAAATGAAGGGCAGCGACCCGTTTGCAAATATTCCCAAGCGCTTAAAGGGAACCACAGTAACCTTTGCGCATTTCGGCGATGAGGGCGCCTCTGAGTATGAAAAGGTGCTTAAAGCTTTCACAAAGAAAACGGGCATTAAATATAAGCTTGTTTCTTATAACCAGGCGGAATATGTTGCTCAGGTTGCAAAGCAGATTGCGGCTAAATCGGGCCCCGATATAATTATTTGCAATGATGTTTTCCCGTCAGCGCTTGAAATTGCGCAGCCGCTCCAGGGCATTATTGATTTGAAGGACAGCTTCTGGGATTCAAATATTACTAACGTTTGTACCGTTGGCGGAAATACATACTTTGTAAACAGTCTTGAAAGCGTATGGGAAAATATCAACTCGGTTTTCTATAACAAAACGCTTTTCTCCAATAACGGTATAACCAGCCCGCTTGATTATTATAATTCGGGCAAGTGGACATATGAAAACCTTAAAAAGTGTCTCGAAAGCATTAAAAAGCTCGGTTATGTAGGCGGATGTGTAGACGGACAAAAGCTTAATGCAGGGCTTGGTAACCCGATTATAAGCTACGACACAAAAACCGCAACCTTTAAGGCGAATACGGCTGAGGTTCTCTCTGTAGGCTATAACTTTGCCGCTACCATATATAAAGAAGGACTTTGGAACAGTACCGATTGGTGGGGCACCTTTGCAAACGGAAATATAGGCGTATTTGTAAGCGGACTTTACGGCGCGAAATATAACGGTTTCTTTAAGGATATGGACGACAGCGCAATAGGTATGGTGCCTATGCCCACAAGCTATAACGGCAAGGAGTGCAAGCCGACCGGCTCAATACGCGCTTACGGTATTGCAAAGGGTGCTAAAAACCCCGAGGGCGCGGCTTACCTGCTCCGCTATTATCTTGATTATAAATATTATGCTTCTGCAGGAGCCGGCGTATTTAAGAATAAATCGCTTGAAAAAATGACATTTGACCACATTATTCCCGAGGTTAAGAAAAAGGGTATAAACTTTGATTTTTCAGGCGACCCGATGACGCTTGCCGGCAACGCGAATATAGGCATGTTTATGGCTGACGTTACAAAGGCTGATCCGGCGCAGGTTTCGGGCTTGCTTGCAGGCAAGCAGAATGTATTTAACAATGCTGCTTCCAAAGCAAATGATAAAATTAAAGCGTTCAGGTAATTATTAAACAATAAAGGAGATTATTATGCGCAGAATTTTAGCGACGGTACTCTCTGCTGCGGTAATGCTTAGCACGGTTGCCGCGGCTATAGGCTCGGTGGTGGGCGCGGAGGGCGGAAATAAAAGTTTTACGCGCGTCACCTTCGATGGCGCAAGCGCCGCTTTTTACGAAAAGAGCACACAGACCAATGCATCCTATGAGGACACAAAGGATTCTTCTCACGGTAAGGCAATAAAATTCACGCAGCTTTCAAGCTATTGGACGAACAAATGGCCGCAGGCGCTGCGTATAGGCAATACCGACGGCTCAGGAGCCTTTATGCTTGAAAAGGGAGCAAAATATAAAATATCCTTTGATTATAAAAAGGAAAGACTGACCGGAGACGTTAATATGCTTGCCGCAATAACCGACGCCGGAAATGGAATAGGCAACCTTGGCACAATGGGCTCGTGGAATGAAGCGGGCAAAGGAGTATACATAGGCTGGATAGGCAGAGGCAACAGCAACAGCTGGGGTACATTCAGCGGCACATTTACCGCGGTAGCTGACGGCACGCTTGCAATGTCGGCTATGACATACGATATGGGCGACCTTAAATACCAAAAGCTTTGGGTGGATAATGTTGCTGTTGAAAAGGTTGTGGATTACAGCGGCGACACGGTAGAAGTAACCCGCGATTATAAGGACGGCAAAGCACCCGAAAAAGCAGAGCTTTATGCTGGGCACTCCTACGGTCACCCCACAAGGGAAGGGTATATTTTCGGCGGCTGGTTTACCGATGCCGAATGTACCGTTTCGGCACCCGCTACCGTAAGAAGCGACTGCACCTATGTATACGCTAAGTGGACAGCGGATACCCGCGTGCCGCAAAGCATAGTAAACACATATGACGATGAGGGAATTACCTACACCGTAAAGGATAATATGACAGATTTCAATTCGGTGGTAAGTAATGGGGTAGACTTTACCTCTGCCGGGGCGGAGGTTGTAAAAACCGATGACGGCACAGGCACCGAAACAAACGCGCTTCATTTTAAAAAGGCGGCAAAATATGACTGGCAGTGGCCTTCAATTGCGAGAATTTACGATAACGGCACCAAAAATGCAAAATTTACACCTAACGCTAATTCCGCTTATGAAATAAGCCTTAAATACCGTGCGGATAAAAAGCCGTCGCAGCCGCTGCTTTTACAGATAGAGCGTGTAGCGGCAGGTGTGCGCAACCCCAACGGAAAGTGGAGCAGCAATAACATTTACCTTATCGACCTTGCCAGAATAGATGACGTAACTGACGGCTGGGTGACTGCTAAGGCTCGGTTCTACACCGATTCGGAAACCCCGATTACAATAACCTGCGTTTCCGAAAATACAAATTATTCGGCGGATGACGTTGATATTTATGTGGATGATATTACGCTGAACGAGCGGCTCGACGTTCGCGGAATATATTTTGAAACCAACGGCGGCAATGAGCTTGCGGCAATAAGCTGCATTGCAAAAACCGAAATTCCGGTGTTTAACCCGCCGACGCGCGAGGGCTATTGGTTTGGCGGCTGGTATACCGACGCAAAGCTTACGCAGCCCTTTGACTGCGGAATTATGCCCGACAGCCAGCTGACCCTTTACGCCGCCTGGGTGAAAAAGGAAACCGAGGCAAAATCATTCTATACCGGCTTTGAAAGCGGCGAATATGCAGAGGCTCCCTATAAAAATACCGGCGCTGCCGCGGCTGTTTCGGATAACGCTATGTCATCATCTGCCCTGTGGCATGAAAATGACGCTAATGAAGCATACGACGGGAGCGGCTATATAACCTTTGATGACGGCATTGAAAACCTGACGGGTGAAAGCAGCAGCCGTTGGATGGCAATAAGCCTTTATAATAAGGACGGCACGCCCTTCCAGATTATAGAGGGCAAGCGCTACAAAATAAGCCTTGCTTACCGGCACTGGGGCGCCGCAACCAATAAAAACACCAAAATAAAGCTGCTTGCAAGCGAGCAGGCGCCCGGCGTGGGCATAAACTCAGGTAATTCCACGGCTATTCTTGATATAGGCGCGCTGGGACCGGATAAGCACGAAACGCAAACCTGGGGCGAATACAGCACCTATGTTATAGCGGCGGCGTCAGGTCCCCTAAAGCTTGCTGTGTGCGGCGATTCACCTGACCACATAGTTGATGTGGATAACCTTAAAATAGAGCTTTTGGATGATACAAAGTGTATTAAGGTAGAGTATATTCAGCAAAAGCCTGACGGCAGCGGGCAGGCATCAGCCGGGGTAAGGCTGGGCGCACCGGGCGACCTGCTTATAGCGGGCGACAGCGCTAAGTATGAGGGATATTCGTTTAACGGCTGGCGCGATAAGGATGGCAAGCTGTTCACCGGCAACACCTTCCCGAAAAGTGATATTACCCTTTATGCCTCCTGGAGAGAGGCGGACGATATATCAAAAGCCGCTACCGATTGGTCAAAGGATGTAATTATAGATTTTGAGGATACAGATAAGGCAAAAGCCTTTTATGAGGACGGCAAAAACTGCTACCACCCGTCAAACGGCGTTTTCGTTATGGAAAATGACCCCGAAAACGCTCACAGCGGAAATAATTACTTCCGTTATTATCAGTGCGGGCACTGGATGGAGCAATACCTGCGCGGAATGAAGCTGTACGACCCGAACACTGCGGGAAATCAGGTTTATCTTGCGCCGAACTCGGTTTATAAGGTTTCCTTCTGGCTTAATATTGAGGATATAGGCGCCGGCAACCTTTACCTTGCGGTATTCCCCAATAAGGATAATTTGACCGATTGGACGGTTGCCAACGAAAACTATATAACCGATACCAACCAGTTTGAAAACTTCGGCAAATGGGTGCTTTATGAAAACACGGTTGTAACCGGAGATGATGAGGACGGCGACGGCGTTGCGGGAACACTCGGTTTTGTGCTTTACGGCGGCTACCTTACCGCAAAGCTTGACGATATTACAATTACAAAGCTGCGCGAGATAAACGTAACCTTTGACTCAAACGGCGGCAGCGAGGTAAACGGAATTACCCAGCTTTCGCATGATTACATAATTGCTCCGGCAGACCCCGAGCGCGAGGGCTGCACCTTTACCGGCTGGTACAGCGATAAGGCGCTTAAAAACAAGTTTGATTTTACCGGCACGCTCGTAAATCAGGATATGACCCTTTACGCCGGCTGGGAAAAAATTGTAACGCCCGAGCCTGTTTACAAAACCGTTACAAGCTATACCGATGTTGCCGAAGAGGTGGAGGTTGAACCCAACGACCCCGAGCTTGACGGGAAAATAACCGTTAACGAAAATGATAAAATCGGTAAAATAAGCAGCTCCGCTAATAATAAATCGCCAAAAGCAGAAAAAGAAGACAACAGCCTGATTTGGATAATAATTGCAATATCCGGCGCGGCAGTTTTGGCGGCGGGCGCGGTAATTACTGTAATAGCCGTGAAAAAACGCAAAAATAAGGTATGAAGGGAGGAAAGACAATGAAAAAAAGAATTTTAGCATTAGCACTGGCTGCAAGTATCACGCTGCTTTGCAGCTGCGGCGAAAAACCGCAACCCGCAAAGACCGATACAGGCAAAACGGTAAATGACAGCGCGCAATATGTTATTGCAATGAACCCCTCGGTAGCCTTTGAGGACGGCAGCGTTGTAAGCGTGAGAAACGATGCGGCGCGGGCGCTTTCAAAGGATGTTTCGGCAAAAACCGCAACCGAATTTTACTCCTCTACCGATTGGCAGTGGCTTTCGGGCGCGGAAAACGGCGAATGGGAAAAAAGACTTATACGCACTGCTTCCCCCTGGCGCGGCGGCGACGGAGTAATCCCCAAGGGCGCGCCCTATGCATACACGGTAAATGATGACGGAACAGCCTCGCTTGCGGTGTTTGACTCCTCAAAAATGGCAATAAGCGGCTGCGCTGAGGGTGATATTCCGCAAAACGGAATTATAATGTCCTTTACAGGCGAAAAGGAGGAGGGAATTTGCTATACTGCAAAATCCGATTGCACCGTTACTTTCTCCGATGTTTCGGGCGGTAACGCGGCAATTGTAGGCAGTATAGCGGGAACCGATACCTCTTTCCTTAACGAAAAGAACGCCGCAAGCGCCGTAGTGCTGCGGGTTTACAGAAACAGCCGTATTTACTGGCAGGGAGTTTTAAACAGCGGCAGTACGGCGGTAGCTTTCCCTTATCTTTCGGATATTGCTTTATCCGAAGGGGACAGCGTTATTTTCACCGCGCAGGCGGTAAGCTCCACCGACGGCATAACAACAGGCAACTGCGATTTACCTGCAAAAACCAAAACCGTAATTAAAAGGCTTAAAAATGAAGCCAAGGTTTTGGTGGAAAATGAAAATAACGGGCAGAAATCCACTACTGTTCCGCTTATGACCGACGGACTGCCCACCTTTACAATAGTAACGTCAAAGGGTGTTGATAAAACCGTATCGCCGATACTTGCAAAGCTCAGAACGGGTATGAGCAAGGCTTTGGGCGAGCAGGTGGAAATGAAAAACGATGAATTTGACGCCGAGGGTCGAAGGCTCCTTGTTTACACCACCCGTTATGAGGCTTCTAAAAAGGCGCTTAATGAAATCAATACGGGCAGAAGTGCAAACGCGGGCGACTTCATTATAAGAATGGAGGGCAATGACCTTGTAATAGCTGCGGGGAATACCTATTCCTTGGAAAACGCTATTGAATTTTTCCTTGCAAACTATTGCCGCGACTCAAAGGCGGAGGTAAGGGCTGACCTTAATTATGTTTCCTCAAAGTATAACCCTGTTAAAAGCTTAGCTCTTGCGGGCGTTCCGATTGAAAGCTACAGAATAGTTTGCTCTCACGTAGCCTCCTATATTGAAACCTCGGCGGCAGAGTATTTGCGGCGGGAAATAGTTCGTGTGTGCGGTAAGCTTATAGCTTCGGCAGATGATAATACACTGCCGATTGCCAACGAAATACTCATAGGCGATACTAACCGCACCTCGGCTGATTATTCAACACTTACCAATAAGAACGCCGCACCGGGCTATACCATTTCGGCGGCAAAGGGTAAGGTGAGCGTTACAGGCGAGCATATTTACGCGGTAAATGCCGGCACCATACGCCTTGTAAAGCTGCTTGAAGAAAAGGGCGGCATAGCTGCCGGCTTTAAGGAAACAGGCAGCTATGACGGCGAATACTCTTTGACTAACGGATACAAGCTTACCTGGTCGGATGAATTTAACGGCACAAAGCTATCTGACGTATGGCAGTCAAGGGGAACTAATTCCGAAAAAAATGTTTTGGGTGGTAAAACTACCATAACCAAGGCGAATAATGTTGTAAAGGACGGCGCTCTCCACCAGGAAACACGAAGGGACGGCAAAAATATAACCGCTGCCTCGCTTTACTCAACAGGCGCTAAAAAAATGATGTTCCGCTACGGCTATCTTGAAATACGCGCAAAGCTGCCCACGGTAAAGGGCATAGGCGCGGCATTCTGGACGCAGGGCGATTTAGCGTCGGCGTTTTTGGAGGTGGATATTTACGAAACCTTCGGCAACCCGTTCTCGGTAAAATCCAATCTGCACACCTGGGGCCCGGGGGACAGCCACCGCAATTTATTGGGCGGCGACGGCGGTATTCTTAATAACTCCGAGGGCGTAACCAAGGCATTCGGAACAGAGTACCATACAATCGGCTTTGAATGGGATGACGACACCTGTAGCTTTTATGTAGACGGCAAGCTGAATATTACGTTTGACTGCTCAGCCGAAACATACAATTGCTTTGATAAGGCGGCGTGGCTGATTTTAAGCAGTGACCCCTGCGAGCCGAGCTACAGCAAAAATCTTATTGATGACAGCTTTACCTTTGCGGAGGCTTCATACGATTGGATTCACATTTACCAAAAAGCGGATAACAACGCAATTCTTTATCAGAAGAAATAATCATTCAGCAAATTTCCCCAACGGTTTTAATAAGACCGGCGGATTGAAATTAAAAATTCACCGGTCTTTAAAATAAAATAATTTGGAGGTATATTATGCGTAAGACACTATCAATTATTCTTACGGCTGCAATGCTTTTATCGGTTTTGGCAGCCATTCCCTTCAGCGCGGGCGCTGAATCGGCAGCGGCGGCAATGTACGCAAAAACAACATTTGAAACAGAGGCAGAGCAATATTTCCATACCAACAACCGCAGTGCGGCAACCGTAGAGAAGGCCGACGATACGCAAGGCTATGCGGCAAAGCTTGATACATTTGTATCTGCAGGTAACGGCGCTACGGCTTGGCCCAGCAGTATAAGAATATCACAAACGGCGGCGGACGGAACTGTAAGTGCATTTAAGGTAAAAGCAGGCGCTACATATGACCTTGCTTTTAAAATGTGGATTGAAAGCCTTGACAGCAGTTTTAATATACCGTATTTTTATATACTTTACGGCGGCGCTTATAACGGAAGATATATTTTGGGCGGCAGCTGCTCCGTTAACGATTATTCGCTGAAAAACGGGCTGTGGACCGATAAAACCCCGGAAATGAGAAAAGGCTGGTATAGCTTTAAATTTACCTTTACCGCCCCTGCAAACATAGGCAGTCAGGATGAAATTTTCCTTTTACCGGTTATAGAAGGTAACGGTGCTTGGAAAAACGCAGGCATTGCGTGGGTAGATGATATAATTATCGGTGAAAGCAATCTTAATAAAACTTTTGCGGATTTTGAAAATACCGATGAATTTTTAAATATTTCTGCCAACTACAACGGCGCATCCGTTGCTGATACCGGTGACGATAATTACGGAAAGGCGATTAAATTCACCCAAATAGGCAGCTACGGCGGCAATGATAATTTCGGAATGTGGCCGCATGCAATAAAGATTCCCGCAAGCAATAATTTCGGTCCTTTTAAGGTTAAAAACGGAGAAACATACCAAATATCTTTTGATATTAAAAGGGTTACGGCAACCGTTGATTTTGATTTATATGCCTACTACTCGATTACAGACAACAAAATAAACAAGATAGGATACCGCGACTACACAAGTAACTGGTCTGCAAAAAAAGCCAAAATAGCGAATTTTACAAAGGGTACGGCAGATTGGACGCACATAACCGCAAATTTGACCGTTTCAGCGCTCAAAGAGCTATCTGACCTGACATTTGTTCTTTACAATACCGCGTGGGGAAATGTCGGCAGCCAGGAAATATATATTGATAATGTAGAAGTGAAAAAAACGACAGTAGCACTTACTGTTCATACCTCTGCAAGCGAGACCAAAACAATTACCGCTAAGTGCGACGCCGATTTAAGCACGGTTAACGTTCCCATGGCGGGCGCGCGGTTTAAAGGATTATATTTAGACGCAGCGCTTACTGAGCCCGCAACCGGCACAGTGGGCTATGAGCCGAGAGAGCTTTGGGCAGCGTTTGAAAGCGTTACAGGCGATTTTGAAAACGGAAATGCTCTTGCGGGAACTTTATACGATGGAGGCTGGAGTGTATTACCGTATGTCGGCGTTGACAATTCAAGCGCATTGACCGATTATAAAGAGGGTGGAACACCCAGCACAAATTCCGCATGGCCGCCTGTTTTAAAGCTGCTCAATACCGATGGCTCCGATTTCCTTACATACTCCGGTCATGAATACCTGATAAGCTTTGATATGAAGGTTGATAATCCGTCTTTAATTCCCGAAAGAGCCGCTTTGGCACTTGTATATTCAAAACCGGCATATCCGACTGACGGAAACTTTACTACCACATATCCGTTGCTTGATAATGAAAGATATACTGAGTCTAAGGTTCCGATTAAATACGGATATCAAAACTCTGACGGCACATACGGTACCACCGGTTGGTACAGACATTATGAGTTCCGTATTGAGGGGCTGGATAACGGTCTGCCGGTTTACATAACACCGTGGCAGGCACTCACCTTCACCTATTTTGATAATTTCAAAATTATAGATCTCACATCGCAAATTGCCGTGACCGATGATAACGGCAACGAGCTTGCAAAGGGCTATGCCGGCGAGAGCGTTTCCGTTCCCGCGGCTGACGGTAATTTTATCTGCTATGAGAAATCCGGCGAGCCGGTAACAAATGTAACTGTAAATTACAGTGATAATGAGCTTTCAAAGGTTACCTCGCAAATTGCGGTTACCGAAACCGCTGCCGATACGGAAAATAAAACAATATCCTTTAAAGCAGGCTTTGAGGGACTTGAATATACCGCAGTCGGCGAAAACATAACGGTTAAAAACGCAATAATAGACGGCAAGCGCTACGGTATTGCCGAAATAGGCTTACTTGTTTTGCCGGATGAAAAGCTGAGCGGCGAGTTAACGCTTAAAAATTATGAAGCACTCGGCGCACAGAAGCTTTCTAACAGCAATTTGAAATATTCGACAGCGGCTGATAACAGACTTGAAGTGACGGCGGTAATAAGCACAAACAGCTTTAACCGCGATTATACGGTGGTAGGCTATATTAAATGCGCAAACGGCAGAGTGCTTTACAGCAAAACACGCTATGGCATAAACCGCAATTTAGCGGCTGCCGCAGGGCTCGACAGCATTGCGGATAACGCGGCTTACGGGAAATACGGCTATACTCTTGCAACCAACAGCGAATTTAATTCGGCTGATACAGCGGATATTTTTAAAAACTGGAATATATGGGGTCACAGCAGAACAACTGACGGCGTTACGGCTTATTCAACAGTCGACGCGGTTTCAGCTGACGGTGAAAATATGGTTATGACCGTTGCCCGTGACAGCGACAGTGCTTTCAGAATACCCTATATGCTTTCAAGGCAGCATTTTACCACAGGCTATTTAGAGGTAAGGGCAAAATTATCCGATTTTGCGGACATAGGCGGCTGCATTTGGCTTAATTCAGCAGGAATAAGCGAAACGGAATATAAATACCCCTCAAACGATACCGATAATTATGTTCACCCCGAACTTGATATTGTGGAATTCGACAATAACACTAAGTTTTACTCTACACTGCACAGCTGGGGCAGTGACGGCAGCCAGCGGCACCAAATACGCCTTAACCCGTTAAGTGATCCTAAGGCTGTCGATAAGAGCCTGAGCCTGAACGAGTGGCATACCTACGGCTTTGAAAGAACCGCCGACGCTATGAAAACCTATGTTGACGGCGAATTGGTTTACGAATATACGCTTGAACAGGCATTGAAGGACTGCCGTGAAAACAAAAAAGAGGGCGACTATCTTTACAGAACCGTAAATGAGGTTAAGGCGCTGTTTGAAAACCCGACATACCTTATTTTAAGCCTGAGCGCAGATACGCTTAAAACAGGCGAATCGGCTGAAAGCCTTATAGACTATGTTCGTTTTTACAAATAATTAAGAGCGGAAGAACAGGAGGAAAAACCATGAAAAAAATAATAGCCGCATTAACGGCACTTATAATGATTTCTTGTTTTGCAACGGCTGCAAACGCTCAGGATTACCACACGGTGGGCGATACCGATAATTCTAAAAGCGCACCCGATTCCGCCGACCTTGCTTTTTTGAAAAAGGTTTTGCTCGGCGTAGAGACAAACAAAACCTACAGTGATGTAAACGAGGATAAAAACGTTGACATTTTGGATTTAGTCTGCCTTAAAAAGATTTTAATAAACACTGACGGAATTACCTTGTCACAGGGCGAAACGGCTGTAACCGATAACTGGAACTAAGCCGCTTTGCACCAAAAATTTCATAGGCTCCTTTCTTAAAATGAAGGGAGCCTATGATTGGCAAAGCTGCCGGCGCCGGATTTGAGCCGAATAGCTATAAGGCTTATCGGTTGAAATGCGCCGTCTGCAATACACTATGTGAGGAAACGCAATGAACAGCTTTTTAATTACGGATACAGCCGATAAAATTCCCATTGAAAAGCATGGCAGGCAGCTTGTCTGGCATGATGAATTTCAGGGGAATAAAATCAATTCGGAAAAATGGCATATGTTGCGCTCAATGTATACCGAGGGCAGAATATACGATAACAGCGAAAAGCACATAAGGGTTGAAAACGGTAACCTGCATATGCGGATTTGCAGAAACGGAGATACCTACTCGCTGCCCGAGGGGTTAGCCACAAAAAACACTATGAATTTTAAATACGGCTACCTTGAAATGCGCGCAAGACTGCCCTACAGGCACGGCGCGTGGCCGTCCTTTTGGACGCGCGGTAATTCGGTATTTCATAATAAGGACTTGGGCTGGTTTGCCGAAACGGATATTGCAGAGGTCTTTTCAAGCGTTTGCCGCGTATCACCCAATCTTCACATATGGGGCAATCACGGTCACACAATGCTGCCGGGCGAGGAAAACAATATGCAGCGCACATATAAATTTGATAATCCCGATACGCTCAACAGCGAATATCACACCTACGCTTATGAGTGGGACAGAGAAACAATAAAATTTTATGTTGACGATACCTGTTATTTCAAAACATACATAGACGACCGCTCGGTGTTGCTTTGCGATAATTACCCCACGGCGGAGGGCTTTCACGAGCCGCAGTATATTATTTTGAATAACGAATTGTTTACGGAAAAAAGCGAATGGGCGCCTGCGGGTGCGGCAGTGACCGCCGCGGACGAAATGCCGATAGATTATTATGTTGATTATATAAGGCTTTACCAAAGCCGGAAAAACGAGTATATTTATATAAAGGACGAAATAAGCCAATATCTTTAACGGGGGAGAGACGAAACTATGAAAAAAATTAAGCGTGCTGCCGCTATGTTTTTGGCATTGTGCTGCGCGGCGGTATGTCTGCCGGCAGCGGCGGCGGGCAATGATGAAAAGGGGCTTGAATTCAAATTCGCTTCTCCCGTTACGCTGGAAAACGGAAAGACCGCGGAAATTGCGGTTGAAGCGCCGCAGGGCGAGTATGAGCTTTCTGTAATTTTCAAGACGGCGGACACCGCCACCCAAAAGGCAGAGTACAATGTTAAAATAGACGGCGAATATCCTTTTGACGGAGCGCGCGGCATTGAAGCACCGGTTATATATGAGGATGACGGCGGAATAAGAAAGCTTACAAACGGCGACCAGGTATCGCCCAAGCAAAAGCAGCGCGAGGGGTACATAACCGCAGCGGCGCAGGATAAAACGGGCATTGAGCTAAAGCCCTATACCTTTGCGTTTTCGGCGGGGCGGCACACCGTTGCAATAGAAAATACGGGCAATACCATAAGCCTTGCGGGAATAAGGCTTTCAGCCCCCGAAAGCATAAAAAGCTATGCCGAGATTTCGGCGGAGTACGGCAATAAAAGCAAATACGGTGGTAAGGCGCTTATTACCGAGGCGGAAAACGTGCTTTACAGAAACGATTATTCGCTTACCGCAAAGGCAGATACGGGCAGTGCTGACGTCACCCCGAGCAGCGCGGTTAATTCCGTTGTAAACTATGTGGGCGGAACAAACTGGTCTTCGCCCGGGCAGGAAATTACATGGGAAATAGACGTGCCGGAGGACGGGCTTTACAATATCGGCTTTAATTTCAAGCAGAATACGGTTATAAACGGCGAAACCTACCGCTGGCTTAAAATTGACGGGGAAACCCCGTTTAAGGAAGCCGAGCGCATAGGCTTTGCCTATAAAACCGCGTGGCAATATAAGACTTTAAGCGACGGCAGCGGCAGCGATTATTTATTTTACCTTGAAAAGGGTAAGCATACGCTTTCTTTGGCGGTTACATTGGCGGGTGTTTCGGAAATATGCAGTAAGCTCGGCACGCTTTGCTCGGAAATAGGCGATTTATACCTTGATATAGTAATGATAACCGGCGAATCACCCGACGCAAACCGCGACTATGAGCTTTATAAGCAAATACCGAGCTTTGAAGAAATGCTCGGTAAATTCAACAGCGAGCTCACCGCCTTATCAAAGGAGCTGAACACACGGCGGGATATTAACGGCGAGCTTGACGGCGCGGTTAAAAATATGGCGCGCGTGGCGGGAAATATGCGGAATAACCGCTATGAATCGCACCTTTACCTCAGCACCTATTATTCATACTACCAGACCCTTTCCTCCTGGCTTTACGATATTAAAAATATGGCGCTTGCGATTGATAAAATAGTATTGAGCGCACCGGGCGGCGACGAAAGCGTAGGCGCGGGATTTTTTGAAAAGCTGGGCTTTGGTTTTAAAAAGTTTATACTTTCCTTTACGGGGGACTATACCACAGAAAGCTTAGGCGGTAGCGATAATTCAATTAAGCTGTGGGTAAACTGGGGCAGAGACCAGGTTAAGGTTTTAAACAGCCTGATACAGGAAAGCTTTTCGCCCGAAACGGGCATAAACGTTAAGGTTGAGCAGGTTAACGCTTCGCTTGTGCAGGGAATTATTTCAAATAATTCGCCCGATTTGTATTTGCAAATGGCGCGAACCGAGCCCGTAAACCTAGCGCTGCGCGGCGTGCTTTACGACCTGACGCAATTTGACGATTATAAAGAGGTTCTTAAAAATTTCAAGAACGGTGCGGAAAAGCCCTATACATATAAAAACGGCGTTTATGCTCTGCCCGATACACAGGGCTTTAACGTAATGTTTGTACGCGATGATATATTTAACGAGTTAGGGCTTGAAATTCCGAAAACGTGGGATGAATTTCTCTCGGCTACGGCGGTGCTGCAGCGCAAGAATATGAACAGCTACCTGCCGTATGTAAAAATAACGGCGGCTACCACCGTTAATACAGGCGCGGGAGGGCTTACCATATACCCGACTATGCTTATGCAGGCGGGCGGCAGCGTTTACAATGATGAGCTTACGGCTACGGCGCTTTCGTCGCCGGCGGCGGTAAAGGTTTTTAAAACCTGGACGAATTTTTACAAAAAATACAAGCTCAACCCCGATATAAACTTTTACCAGCGTTTCAGGGTGGGCACCGTGCCGCTTGGAATAGCGGGCTATTCGCAATACCTTACATTTAATGCCGCAGCGCCCGAAATTGCCGATAAATGGTCAGTTTATGAGCTGCCCGGCACGGAAAACGAAAACGGCGGCATAAGCAGCATTTGCGCGGGCTCGGGCACGGGCTGCGCGATTATGAAATCAAGCAAAAACAAAAACGCCGCGTGGGAATTTATTAAGTGGTGGGTATCGGCTGATACGCAGTATAATTATTCCTTTAACTGCGAAGCGTTGCTTGGTGTTTCGGGCAGAATTATGACCGCTAATGTATCTGCGCTTTCCCGCCTTTCGTGGGATAGAAAGAGCCTTGACGTTATAATGAAGCAGTGGGATAATGTGAGAGAAATTGAGGAAGTCCCCGGCAGCTATTATGTTTCAAGGTCAATAGACCAGGCGTTTTGGGCGGTTTATAATGGCGAAAAATCGGCAAAAGAGTCAATAACCGAATGGAGCCGAATAAGCGATGAAGAAATTAAGCGTAAAACCGAAGAATACGCTTACAGAAATAATTAAGGGGAGGAAGTTACTTTGTCAAAATCAGCAAAGCCGCAATTTGGCGGCAGACGGTGGCAGCTTTATGTATTGCTTGCTCCCTTTTTAATATTTTTTATTCTTATGACGGTGCTTCCAGTATCGGCTTCAATAGTGCTTAGCTTTTTCAATTTCGATATGGTGTCGTTCCCGCGGTTTGCGGGACTTGATAACTATATACGAATGTTCCTGCACGACGATATTTTCCCCATAGTGCTTAAAAACACAATTCTGCTTGCAATTTTAACAGGACCTGCGGGTTTTCTGCTTTCATTTGTGTTGGCGTGGTTTATAAACGAATTCGGACCCGCTGCAAGAACGCTTTTTTCCTTTATGTTTTACGCACCGAGCCTTGCGGGAAACGCGGTTTACATATGGCAGATATTATTTTCAAGTGACAGCTACGGCTATGTGAACAGTGTTTTAATGTCCTTGGGGCTTACAACCGAGCCGATAACCTGGCTTTCAAATTCGGCGTATATAGTGCCTATTGTGGTGGCTGTGCAGCTTTGGTCAAGCCTCGGTATTTCGTTCCTTTCAAACCTTTCGGGACTGCAAAATGTAAATGCCGAGCTTTACGAGGCGGGCGCGATTGACGGAATACGCAACCGCTGGCAGGAGCTTTGGTATATAACCCTGCCCGGAATGAAGCATATGCTGCTTTTCAGCGCGGTAATGCAAATTGCCTCGGCTTTTTCCATAAGCAACATAATAACTCAGCTTGCGGGCTACCCTACGGTAGGCTATGCGGCTGATACTATTGTGTCGTACCTTTCGGATGTCGGCACGGTTAAATACGAAATGGGCTATGCCTCGGCGCTTTCCGTTGTGCTGTTTCTGCTTATGGTGGCAACACGACGGATAACAAACAGGCTTATAAATAAAACAGGCAGGTGAGAGCAATGAAAAAGAATATCCGCGAAATACTTCATCTGCCGGCGCGCAACCAGATGAAACGCTACACGCGCTCAAAGGCAGGCAACTTTTTCTACTTTCTCTTTCTTTTTGCGGCGGGCGTTTTTTCGCTTTTACCTATGATCTACTGCGTGGTAACATCGCTTAAGCCGCTTGATGAGCTGCTGGTTTTTCCGCCTACGCTTTTCACGGTAAAAAGACCCACGCTTTCAAACTATGCTGCGCTGCCCGACCTTATTTCAAGTCTTTCGGTGCCGCTTTCGCGCTATATATTCAACACTGTTTTTATAGCGGCGGCTGGCACTGCGCTTACGGTTATATTCTCGGGAATGGCGGCGTTTGTGCTTTCAAAAACCGATATTAAATATAAGGGCTTAATATTTACCGCAATACAGTTTGCCCTGCTTTTCAATACATATACGCTTGCCATACCGCAGTACATTATTTATTCTCAGCTGCGGGTTATAAACACGTATTTTGTTTATCTGTTTCCGACGCTTGCCTCGTCCATGGGTGTTTTTCTTATGAAGCAGTATATGGACGGCTACGTGCCGGACGCACTTATAGAGGCGGCGCATATTGACGGAGCCGATTGGTTCGGTATTTTCGGCAGGATAATTGTGCCTATAATCAAGCCCTGCATTTTAACTCTTACGCTTTTCACATTTTTAGGTCTTTGGAATGTGCAGTCTACAGGCACAATATTCAGCGAGCAGCTGAAAACATTGCCTACGGTAATGTCAACAATAGCGGCGGGCGGTCTTGCCCGCACGGGTTCTTCAATGGCAACCTCGGTTATTATGATGATTCCGCCGATTTTGGTTTACTTAATTTCGCAAAGCAGCATTAAGGAGACCATGGGCAGCGCGGGTATAAAGGGGTAAAGGTGGTTTTATGAAAAAAATGAAAATTGCTTTAGCCCTTGCTTTGGCGGCTGCTTTAAGCCTTTCAGCACCCCTTGCGGTTTCGGCTGTTCAGCCGGGCGAAAATGGAATATCAACCGGCGAAACGCCCTACAAAAGCTATACATATTGGACCGACTACGATAACCGCGAAAAAATACCGGCATATTCAAAGCCGATGTATAAGGTGGCGGAGGTTATAGGTCCCGAGCAGTTAGCCGGCAACTCAAACAGTAAAATCAATGATGTTGCAACCGATAAAAGCGGCAGGGTATACCTGCTTGACAGCGGTAATTCGGCGGTTTACATTCTCGGAAAGGACTATAAGCCCGAAAGGAAAATTGAGAACCTGAAATTTGAGGGTCAGGCGGTCACCTTTACAGACGCTAAGGGAATATTTGTCGATTGCGACGGGAAAATTTACATAGCCGATACCGAAAACGCGCGGGTGCTTGTTTTGAACGGCAGCGGAGAGGTTACGCATTTGCTGACCCTGCCCGATTCCGAGCTTATTCCGTCCGATTTCAAATACCGCCCCATAAAGGTTGCGGTTGACTCAAAGCACTATACCTATATAGCCTGCGACGGCTCGTACTACGGCGCAATACTTTATTCGCCCGATATGGAATTTTTGGGCTTTTTCGGCGCAAACACGGTTAAGGCTTCTGTTACGGACGTTATAAAAAAGCTTTGGAAAAAGCTTACCTCAAACGATATAAAGCGTGCTGCAGATGAAATATCGCTGCCGTATACCTTTACCGATATGGCGGTTGACGCAAACGACTTTATATACACCGCAACCGGCCGCAGCGGGGAAGAGGGCAGCACTCTGCAAACGGGGCAGATATGCCAGCTGAACCCCGGCGGTAAGGATGTTCTTGATAAGGGCAGCTATAACTTTGCGGATTATGCCATAGGCTCTTTGCGCCGCAGCGCGCAAAAGCAGGACCTTTCGCTTATAGACGCCGACGGCGACGGTTTTTTCTACGCGCTTGATACAACCTACGGCAGAGTTTTTTGGTATGACGAGGAATGTACGCTTTTGTCCGTATTCGGCGGAAGTATGGGCGACGGCGACCAAAAGGGAACATTCAGACTGCCCTCGGGAATAGCCGTAAACGGCACGGACGTGCTGGTAAGCGATTCTCAAAAAAATTCTCTTACCGTGTTTAGGGCTACCGAGTACGGTCTTACGGTGCGCGCGGCACAGAAGAAAACCGTGTCCGATGATTTTTCCGCCGCGCTTTCCGATTGGGAAAAGGTTTTGGAGTACGACGCGGACTCACAGGCGGCTTACCGCGGAATTGCCAAGGCTTATTACGATATGGGCGAAAATGAAAAGACAATGGAATACGCGCGGCTGGGGGCTGACAGAGAAACCTATGCCGACGCGTTTAAGGCAGTGCGCACAAAAACGGCGGAAAAGTATTTTGTACTTATTTTCATAGCGGTTTTGGCGCTTGCGGGCGGTGCTGCGGCTCTCGGAATATATAAAAAGAAGCACGGCATCAGGCTTATTAAAAACGAAAGGCTTTCGGTTGCGCTTTCAAGCGTTGCGCACCCGAGCGAGAGCTTCAGGCTTGTTAAGGAAAAGAAAAGCGGCTCGTTTATAATTTCAACCGTGCTTTTAATAATGCTTTATGTGGTAACGGTGCTGAACGATACAAACGGCGGCTTTGCCTTTACAAGGTTTGATACCAACAATTACAACGCAATTTATGTGTTTTTCAGCACGGTGGGGCTTGTAGCTCTTTGGACGGCGTGCAACTGGCTTGTGTGCACGCTTGCGGGCGGAATAGGAAAGCTCGGCGAAATTTACTTCGTTACCTGCTACAGCCTTATTCCCGTAATTTTTGCAAGGCTGTGCCGGCTTGTGCTTACGCATATACTCGTGCCTGATGAGGGCGCTTTCCTGAATATATTTGTTATTGCCTGCACCGTGTACGCGGCATTTATGCTTATAATAGGAATAATGAAAATTCACGATTACGAATTCGGAAAATTCGTTGGTACAACCGTATTCACGGTTATAGGAATGATAATAACGGTATTTCTTATATTCCTTATTTTCCTGCTTTCGCAGCAGGTGTTCGGATGGGTGAAGACCGTTTATATTGAAATGATATACAGGTAAGGGGGGAGAAAGGTGAAATTTTCAGGAATTATATCGCTGCTGCTTTGCGCGGCGGTGTCCGTAACGGCTCTTGCGGGCTGCTCGGGCAATAAAACGCTTGCGGGAGCGGTAAACACGGGAAAATATTCCTCCGATTTAAGCGGTGAATACCTTGAAAGCGGAAAGGTCTGTGAAAACGACCGCTTTGAGCTTTATTGGAATAACACGAAAAAATATGTTTGGTTTAAGGAAAAGGCAACGCAAACGGTATACTCAACCATAGCGGACGGCGCAATGACGCCCGTTTACGATGAAGACGGTATACTTAAAAAGAACAACCCGCTTGCCGAAAGCCCGATTTTGGTTTATTATCTTGACAGCAAAACCATAAGCGAAAAGTATTTGAATGTTGCGGTAAATGTTTTGGAGGAGGGAGAGACCTACACCGAAAGCATAGAAAACGGCTTGCGCGTCACCTACGATTTCGCCGAGGCTGAAATATCCGTGCCGGTGGAATACACGCTGAATAAGGATTCTTTTAAGGCGACCGTTATAACGAAGGATATAAAGGATAACGGCGAAAATTACGTTACGGCGGTGGCGCTTTCTCCTTTTTCCTGCTCGGTTAAAAACGATACCGAGAACAGCTGGCTGTTTTTGCCTGACGGCAGCGGCGCGCTGCTCAGTACCGCCACAACCGACCTGATAGGCACACAGGGCTCAATGAGCGTATACGGTACTGACCCCACGGTGCAGTCCTACCACCTTGAAGCTTATAAAAAGCAGGTGTCAATGCCTGTTTTCGGCATGAAAAACGGCAGCAAGGCACTTTTCGGAATTATAACATCGGGTGCTGAGGGAGCGGACCTTGCGTGGAACGTCGGTTCGCAGAATGTGGGCTATTCCGCGGTTTATCCCTTTTTCAGAATAAGGGGATACAACCTTATTCACGCTCCCGAAGGGTTTACATCCACGCAGGTTGAATTGCAGGCGTTTGACGACCGCATAAACACTGCGCCGCTTTCGGTTTCGTATTATCCGCTTACGGGGGACAACGCCGATTATAACGGTATGGCACAGCTTTACAGAAATTACCTTACAGAGAATAAATTGTTTTCAAAAACCGATAAAACAATGCCCGCGGTGAGTATAAAGCTGCTCGGCGGCGTGCTTATGAAAAAATACACCTTCGGTATTCCGCGAACGGTTTTATACACCCTTACAAGCGTTAATGACGCGGCGGAAATAACAGAGTATTTTTCAAAAGAGTTAGACGGAAATATTCTTGTAAGCCTTGTGGGCTTCGGTGAAACGGGGCTTGATTTCGGCAAGGTGGGCGGGGGCTTTAAAATTCCCTCAAGCCTTGGCGGTAAAAAGGATATAAGGCGTTTATCGGATTATTGCAAAAAGAACGGCGTGCCGCTGTTTTTGGATTTTGATATTATCGCCTTTAATAAATCGGGCGCGGGCTTTAAGCTGACGCGTGACGCGGCAGCTTTCCCGAACGGACAAAACGCCTATGACGTGCGAAAGGACTATGTTACCCGAAAGGAAACAGGGCTGAGGTATAACCTGCTTTCACGCAGCCGCCTTGACGGTGCTGCTGAAAAAGCAGCCGATACCGCCGAAAAATACGGCTTTTTGGGTGTTTCGCTTACCTCCCTTTCAAACACTGCGTATTCCGATTATAAGGTTAATGGCGCGTTTGTTTGCGGCGGTACCGAAAAGCAGGTTAGCGGCATATTATCGGGCTTAAGAAAAAATACCGAGGTTTTAACCTCTGCGCCGAATGTATACGCTGCGGCGGGTTCTTCCTATGCTACCGATGCCCCTGCCGAATCATCGGGACTGGACGTTGCATTTGCCGATATTCCTTTTTATTCAATGGTTTTTCGCGGCTGTACGGCGCTCAGCGGCGAATCGGTGAATTTGGCGGCGGATGAAAATACGACGATACTTAAATGCATTGAATCGGGTCTGCCGCTTACCTACACACTGTATAAAAATTACAGCAGCAGCCTGCTCACGGTTGATCAGTCGGCACTGGCGGGCGCGCTGTTTGAAAGCAGCCGCGAGCGGATAGTAAGCTCCTATAAAGAGCTAAAGGGCGTGTTTGAAAAGCTCGGAAGCTCCGCAATAAAGGAGCACAGAATTGAAGAAAGCGGCCTGCGCGTCACCGTTTTTGAAAACGGAGTGCGCATTGCGGTAAACGAAACCGACGCCGATATAGCGTTTAACGGCGAAACGGTTAAAAGTATGAGCTATAAAATAATAACGGAGGGTTAAAATGAGTAAGCTATGCAAAAAAAGAAGCATTGAAACCCTGAAATCGCGTTATGGGCTTATGTTTATATCCCCCTGGATAATAGGAATGGTTCTGTTCGTTGTTTTTCCTATACTTCAATCGGCGTTCTTCTCCTTTGCGAATATAGGAATAGAGGCTGACGGCATTAAGGTTAATTTTGTAGGAAATAAAAATTTCTATGAAATTCTTGTTAAAGACCCGAAATACCTTGACGATTTACTGGAATCATTTTCAAGTATGCTTATATCGCTGCCGTTTATTTTGGTTGTAAGTATGGTTTTGGCGCTTATGCTTAACGGAAAATATTTCGGCAGGGTGTTTTTCAGGGGACTGTATTTCCTGCCGGTTATAATTGCGGCGGGACCTGTGCTGGCGCTCTTTCTTGACGCTGCTTCGTCAAAGGCTACCGCTGTTGCGGTATCGAGCGAGGCAAGCTTCGGAATGATAGATTTCAGCAAGGTGCTTGACGGGTTGAGCCTGCCCTCGGGAATAGAAACGGTGCTTTCAAAGGCATTAAGCCAGATATTTATGCTGGTGTGGCAAAGCGGAATACAAACAATACTTATAATTGCGGGCTTGCAGTCAATTCCCGATTTGCTCTATGAGGTTGCAAAGGTTGAGGGTGCTACAAGGTGGGAGGTATTCTGGTTTGTAACCCTGCCTATGATGCTGCGAACAATGATGCTCGTTATTATATTTACCGTTATTGAGCTTGTTTCCTCCGGCACAAACACGGTGGTTTCAAAGGGCTATGCGCAGTTCGGCGCTATGGAATACGGCGTGGGCTCGGCTATGCTGTGGTTTTATTTTATGGTAGTTGGGCTGTTTTTAGCGCTGTTCTTCTTTGTTTACAACCGCGTATTCGTTAAAAAGTGGGGTTAATGCTTTATGACTGCTTCCGTAAAAAATAAAAAAAGACTGGATATTACAAAAAAGCTTGCCGCGCTGGTTTCCTTTAATGCGTTCAGGTACTATATGCTTATAATAATAGGCTATATTGTACTTTATCCGTTGCTTTATATGCTCAGCACGGCGCTGAAATCAGATAAGGCGCTGCTTGATGCAAGCTTTGCCTGGCTGCCGCGCTATATAACATCGGAGCGTTTTAAGGACGCCTTTGAAACGCTGAATTTTTGGTCGGCGCTTAGAAGAACTCTTTCCTTGCAGGTGGTATCTGCTTTAATTGAGGTTTTCGTCTGCTCGGTAATAGCCTACGGCTTTGCAAGATTTAATTTCAAGGGCAAAAAGGTTGCTATGCTGTTTTTAATTCTTTCACTGCTTATCCCCACACAAATGTATAGCCTGTCGCTTTCGGTAAATTACCGCCAGGTGGATCTGCTTGGTATATTCGGTATGATTTACAGGCTTACCGGGACAGATTTAAGGCTTAACCTTTACAATACCAACTGGACCTTTTGGCTGCCGAGCATATTCGGCGTGGGTATACGCTCGGGAATTATTATTTATATTTACATACAGTTTTTCTCGGGGCTGCCTTATGAGCTTGAGGACGCGGCATATGTTGACGGCGCAGGACCCATACGCACATTTTTAAGCATTGCACTGCCGTCATCCGGCGTGGTTATAGTAACCGTTTCGGTTCTTTCTGTTATATGGCACTGGAATGAAACGCAGCTTGCGTCACTCTGCTTTTTAAATGACGATTGGCCGCTTTCGGTTGCCGTTTACAATATAGCGCAGACCTACCAGCAAAAGGGAATATGGCTAGGTTCGGCTCCTGCGGCGCCTGCGTATGTTTTCGCCTGCTGCCTGCTGTTTATTATAATACCGCTTGTGCTTTACCTGTTGCTGCAGCGGAAATTCGTAAAGAGTATTGATAGGGTAGGCATAACCGGATAAAATATGAAAGGAAAAAAATTATGAAACTCGGAATACAGCTTTGGTCTGTAAGAAATGAGGCAAATGCCGATTTTAAGGGTACTGTTGAAAAGCTGAAGGCAATGGGCTACGAGGGCGTGGAAATTGCCGGAATAAGCAGCCTTAACTATTTTGAAATGGCTGAGGTGCTGAATAGTGCAGGAATTACCGCAATATCGGCGCATATCGGGCTTGATGAAATTGAAAACGAAGAAAAGCTTGAGGGGCTAAAAGGTCTCGGCTTGAAATACGCGGCGTTTAACGGTATGGGCATTTCAAAGGAGAGTATACCCTATTTGCGCGATAATTTTACGAGGCTCGGCAAAATATGCCGCGAAAACGGAATATATCTTCTCTACCATAATCACGATTATGAATTTGCAAAAATAGACGAGGTGCCGGGGCTTGACCTGGTTTACGGCGCGGTCAACCCGAAATACCTCGGTGCCGAAATAGATACCTGCTGGGTTAAATACGCGGGTATTGACCCCGCGGAATATATAAGAAAATATAAGGGTCGCTGCCCGCTTATTCATATAAAGGATTATAACGGCGGCAAAAAGGGCGAGGACTTTTCTTACAAGGCGGTAGGCTCAGGTGTTATGGATGTCGGCGCGGTAATAAACGCGGCAAAGGCAGCCGGCAGTGAATGGATAATAGTAGAGCAGGACTCCCCGGAAAAGGGCAGAACGCCTATGGACAGCTGCAAAGAAAGCGCGGAATTTATTTTAAATAAGACCGTTTTAAAATAGCAATTATTGTTATCGGGGGCTTTTGTATGATTGAATATCTTGAGGAACTTAAAAGCAGGCTGTCCAAAGAGGACGCAGAGCGTTTAAACGCAATTTATGCGCCCAAGGAGGTGGCTGTTCCGCCGTCGGACGCATACCATTCACTTTGCGTAATGCCTGACGGCGAAATTCGCTGCTACGGCAAGGTTACATTTTCCGATTTGCCTGACGGCGATTGCAGAGAGGTATATATTTCATCGCGGGATTGCGGACTTTCCTGGAAGGAATACAATGTAAAGCATGGAACTATCGGCGCGGCTGTTAAAAGCCCGTGGTCGGGCAGATATTTGGCCCCCGCATGCAGTGATGAATGCGGGAGCGATATTCTCCGTATATGCGAGGGGGATATTTTCGCGGGAAATTACCGCGAGGTTCAGCTGCCGGGAACAGTGGCGTTTTCTTACAGGCTTTTGCCGCTTAAAAAAATCAAGCGCTGGGTTCTTGCGACCGAACGCGACGGGCACGCGGTCGTATACCTTTCGGATGATGACGGAAATACCTGGCGCGCGGTGGATATTCCGAAAACCGATAAATTTGAAATGAAGCCGCCGCATAAGGGAATACGCTGGGAAAACTCGGGTGTTGAGCCGACTGTTTCAGAGCTTGCGGACGGCAGACTTATGATGATACTGAGAACCTCTACCGATTATCATTACGTTACATATTCCGCCGATTTCGGCGAAACCTGGTCGCATGCTGTTCCAACTGCGTTTCACTCAACACTTACCAACCCGTATTTAATGCGCTTATCAAGCGGGAAAATACTTTTCTTCTATAACAATACAAAGCCCCTGCCCGAGCAGGATAAGGAAAAGGTATTCCCACCGCTTGATAATGACGAAAAGGGCGGCGTATGGGAGGATGTTTTTACAAACAGAGACTCAAACTGCATTGCAATATCCTCTGATGAGGGCAAAAGCTGGCAGGGCTTTAGGGAGCTTTACCTTAATCCCTTACGCAACAGCTGTGATTTCCGCACCGTGGGCGGCAACGGCTCGGGCAGAGATAAAAGCGTGCACCAATTTCAGGCAATTGAGCTGCCGAACAATAAAATACTGGTGCATGTGGGTCAGCACAGCAGGGTGCGCAGGCTGATGATTTTTGATATAAACTGGCTTTATGAAAAAACAAGAAAAGAGGATTTTCGCGGCGGGCTTGAAAATACTTCAACGCAGGTGTACCTTAAAAGCGTTTCGGGCTGTATGCGCAGCTTTCCGGGACATTGTGCATGGAACCGCACAAACGGCGCGGTGCCCGTGCCCGACCCCTGTGGCGACCGAAGCGAGGTTGTGCTGATAAAGAACACCAATGACGACAGGCTTTTAAACAATGTGCAGGGGCTTGTTTGGAATTTTCCCGCAGCGCATAAGGGTACTGTGAAAATAAAGCTGTGGGTAAACGGCATGGGGCTTAGAGTATCGCTTATGGACCACTGGCAGAACCCTTGCGATATTACCGTAAAGGACGATGCGGTTTTTACCGATATTATAACAAAGGAGCAAATAAACCGCGAAGGCTGGAGCGAGGCGGAAATAAGGTTTGATACGGCGCTTAACACAGCGGTGCTCTTTATTAACGGTGAGCAAATAAAGCAGCTTCCCGCACAGGTGGTCGCACCTAACGGACTGTGCTATTTACACCTGCAAACGGCATATGCTGAGGGCGACTGTGACGGCAGCCTTATAAAGCAGCTTGACTTTTGCTCGGAATAAGAGAAAAATTTCTGAATTTTAAATCATATTTAAAGAAAATCTGCGGTTTAAGCCGCAGGTTTTCTTTTTTAAAATAATTGACACATTTTTAAATAAATGCTATAATCATAATATTGACAAAAAAACGGAAAATTCTACAAAAAGTTACTTGACATAGGGAAATGCGTAAATGTATAATCCTGTGACAGACAGACAGACAGACAGACAGACAGACAGACAGACAGACAGACAGACAGACAGAC
>ERZ773108.1169-NODE-1169-length-27457-cov-7.253084_pt1 | contig 27457 bp, 27 predicted proteins | sample MGYA00580570_ERZ773108 | MGnify/ENA primary metagenome ERZ773108 (study PRJEB29015, sample SAMEA2737840) | human gut metagenome | biome: human gut; feature: human-associated habitat; material: faeces | place: China | collected 2012 ...
GTTCTTTTTCCGTAGCTGTCGGATAGAGCTTAAAGAATGTTTCCAAGAAAGCGGTCATGCAGTGTCTTGTCGGTCAGCTGACAGTACAGCCCCGATTCCAGTTTATCCTCTAAGGACAGGAGCTGTTCTTGATATTTTCCCATTGTGATTTCACAGCGGATATGAAGCAGTCCCTTTTCCATCTGGTAATAAATCTTTGGAAACCACACGATTTTTTCTCTTGATCTGCTTTGCAGGTCAGTGAAAAAACGCTGTCTTTGGTATTTTCCGATTCATACCATTTATTTTCCAGCACCATACGAGCCAGCTTTTGTCTGTGTAGCAACCGCTTGATACGGTTATATCCGTAACGGTAGTAGAGAAAAGCGACCAATGCACTAACACCAGTCGCTATCAGAACCGTAATGGAATTGTAGGCAGTCCAAGTAATTCCACCATGGAGCAGGTTAAAATTTTTCCAGTCGGTAACAAGAAGCTGTCGCAGGTTCAGTAGCAGGAATACCGCAACAAACAGGAGCAACAGCCAGCCGATACAGAAGTGATAGACCAGCGATTTGTCACTGGCACGAATCCTGTTACCTTTAGATTTTTCCATGCTTTCATAAAAACTCCTTTCTTTGGACATAAGAAAAGCAGTCAATCATATAGACTAACTGCTAGTTATAACTTATTTAAAATGAGAAATTTTTCCATAGTTTTCGTATGAATATTTAAGTATTTGATAAATATCATCTCTAAGGACGTACTGATATTTTCCGGGTATAGTTTCATATGCAGGAAGTAGAATTGCTTTTGATGAAGAACCTCTATTCGGTTTTATCAATACTTGTTTCGCTGGCCTAGATTCTGATTTATGAACCCATTCTGAATTTAACAAAGAAAATCCCATATATGTATCAGAGCTATAATATGGTTCATTTCCGTTTTTTATAAACTTGAGTAATAATTTATAATCATTGGGTGAAAACTGGTCTACTTCTGTCCAAAACATTTCTAAATTTCTTTTCCATTCTTCGGCTTCTCTCTGTTTACTCTGTTCTTCAATATCTTTTGAATAATTATGATACTGTATTTTTTGTACTAACCAGATTACAAGTTCTATAATTAGAAACCAAATGCAAAACAGAAAAACAGCATATCCTCCTACAGTAAATTTAACCAATAATTTATTGTTTGCAGGTGTTAGATAGTAAGTTATAAATGAAAATACTACTGCAACAACCGTCGGTATTAAATATTTTTCAAGAAATACTTTTAATAAATCTAATATTTTTTCACTCATATATTCATGCCCCTTATCAAAAAATCGTATTGATATAATTATACGATTTTTTAATATCAGAAGCAATCAAAACCTATATACAGACTTATTTCTTCGGTGGTTGCTGTGGAGCATTGTTCTGTGGATTTCCGGCATGAGTGCCTTTGTTCTTCGGAACAATGTCATCTGCCTTTACATACCAGTCCACATCTGCACCACGGTAATTCGCATTGGCTACCGTATCTGCAACAGGATTGATAAGTTCCACTTCGGCATTGTAGTCATCATCCTTTAACGGCACAGTAGCCGGAACAGATACCTGTATCATGCGTCCCTGTGTGTTGCATTTCAAATCGTAGGTACGTTCCTTGATTTCCTCACTGACCGTTCCATCTTCATTCTGTACATGAACCTCACGGCGTAATGCGGAGAACTTTAACACTCCGAAAGTTTTTTCCTTATCAATGACGATTCCATTTGCTAATCTCATAATCTGAATACCCCCTTATTTACTTTCTGCTGGTAACATATCGTCTGCAAGTAAGATGTAATTGACAAATCCACGTTCTCCGATTTTATAGCCATCAGTAGTGATTCGTGGATTGATAAGTTTTACTTTCTGCTCCGGCGAGAAATGTTTTTCGCCTGCTTTGGCAGGAAGCACAACGACAACATCATCGGCTCTCTGCACATCGGAATACAGGTTGTAGCTTCTGGTAATGACAGCCATACGCCCGTTGATTCTCTGCTGTTCCGTAGTATTTTCTCCGGCAAACTCCAAGTTTCCGAATGTCTTTTCCATATTTGGTACGACAAATCTTAATTCCATAATAATTGACCTCTTTTCTTTCTATTTGTAAGTTCTTTCCTGCTGTACTTTGTGTGGAGCTACACTCCCCACGCCCCTAGTAGACTTCACGCTCCCGTAAATCAGAGCTTCACGGGAGCGTGAAGTTGCAAAAAGAGTGGCGACCTTGAACGTTCCACCAACCGCTACCTTACCGCCTTATGATTTCTTTCTACGGCGTTTGAAGTAAAGCATACTGCCAACCTTGACAGGCTCTTTCGGATTGCTCATAAAGTGTGAAGAAGTGGAGGCTGCTCTGAGGACAACGGAGCAGTCACTGGCAAAGTTGCATAGGTTGTTGGATAACGAGCCAATAGAGTATGTGGCAATGGCTTTGTCCGGGGAAATGCAGGCATATTGTGATATTGAGGATGATATGGTTAAGGGAATGTTTGGGACGATTGTGCAGGGGTATTTGAAAAAGGGGTATAACCGGGCTACGGCGGAGATGATGGCTAGGGAGTTTTTTAGGTATGGGAGCTGGAATAATAAATATATGTGTGAAAATATAAGCGGTTGGAACTAAAGGAGAGACAATGAGATGATAAGAAATAATAGTAGGTACATAGTGTGTTAAAGAAAATATGGTTGAGCAATCTTCAGAAAAAGGTAGAAATCAGGTAATAGATGTTGTAATATAAAATAAAAGAGTGCCATTTAAGTTATTAAAATATTGTAATATAAATAATAGGGAGTTAGTACATTTTTATCTAAAGATTATAGGCAAATAAATAAAACAATTTTTATAGGAGGAAAGTGATGGATAAACAAATGATGGATAAGACGTCATTTTCGGGGATATGTAAAATTCTGAAGGATAATAAATATGATATTTGTGATTGTATTAATGGAGTATTTGAGGTTGCACTTCTTTTTTTCCCAGGAATGATATGTAAGGATGTGGCATTTATAACAAATGTTGTGAATGGGGCAACAATACTTGGTGCAAAACCAATTATTGAAAAATCTATAAAGAACATAGCAAAAGTATTTACGAAACAAAAATTTACAGATTTTTCTACAAAATATGAGCATGCCCAAATTGCACAGGTGCTAATAGTTTTTGCAGCATATTTTGATTCTATGAAGTTATATTTGCCAGATGAAGAACGTAAAATTAAAATATCTTCAAAAGAAAAACAGATATTGACAGATAATAGTATATCCCAATACATAAATTTAATTGAGGATAATTTATCAAAGAGTGCAGAACAAACAGCAAAAGATATTTTTGAATATAACTTATCTATACCTGATCCAGTTGAAAATTTAAAAGATTATTTGGAGCAATTGAAAAAGTTCTATGAAATATTGAATAAAGAATTTTTGAAATTTTATGAAAAACTATCTTTTTTTGATGAGATGAAAGAAGAAAAAAGAGAACATTTCTTGACGATAATACGTGAATTGCCGGCTAAAGCAGTAGAAAATTATGAAAAACAATATTATCAATTGGCAGTTAATTTTAATGATTTTTTTGTATGGACTAATATAGAAGAACATAAAAAATTACAAAAAAAATTAGATGTTGGATTTGGAGAGATTGCTAGGCTTATATCAGATTATTGTGAGAAAAATTCTGATTCAAAGGCAAAGAATACATTGGAACAGTATCGAAAAAAATATAATTCTTATGTTGAAACTCCGCTTGTGGATGTTTCAGAAATGGATTTTTATTCAACTCATGAAATGGTTTTTCCAAATAAAAGTCAAATATTTGTTCCCCAAAGTTTCAGAGCTTTAACTTATAAAAATAACATACATTTAGAAGATAGAAAAACATGGGAAATGTGTGATGAGAGGGATGATATTGGTAAATTTGTAAGTGATATATTACGTCATTCGGTTATAGGTTCCTTGCCATTATTAATTTTAGGACATCCTGGGGCAGGAAAATCATTATTATGTAACATGCTTGCTGCTCGGATATTACATCATGAATATCATGTGATTATTGTTAAATTAAGAGATACTGTTGCAGAACAAACAGTACCTCAACAAATTAATCAACAGATAGAAAGAGATTTTTCTAATGGTTGTAAATGGAGCGATATTGCAGAAAGTGGATTAGAAAAACCTATACTAATTATATTTGATGGCTATGATGAATTATTACAAGCAAGTGGAAGAACTTATTCGGATTATTTACAAAAAATAGTAGAGTTTCAAAAGCAGCAAAAGGATATTTATGGAATATTTGTAAAATGTATTGTGACAAGTAGGATAACATTGATTGACAAAGCATTAATTTCTAATAATTCTCCTATAATAATGTTATCTGATTTTGATGATAAAAGAGTAAAACAATGGTGTCAAATTTGGAATGAAAAGAATAAAGACTATTTTATTCAAGTTAATCTTGAAGAATTTGAAATTGATAGTTCGAGTAAGGTCTCTGAATTGTCGAAGCAACCATTATTGTTATTGATGTTAGCACTATACGATTCAAATGATAATGCTTTAAAAAGAAATAAAGACTTAAATGAGACACAGTTGTATGACAATTTGATACGTGAGTTTATTTCTAGAGAGAAAAGAAAAGATGATGAATTTAGAAGTTTGCAACCAAATGAGCAGCAGAGAATAATCAATGATGAAATGATAAAAATAAGTATCGCGGCGTTGGGTATGTATAACCGAAAAATATTATACATACGTTCAAATGAATTAGAGAAAGATTTGCAATTTATATTGCAGGAAAATAATACAGATAATGATTTGAAAAATAGTGAATTGTCTGAAAGCGATAAATTGTTAGGGAGTTTCTTTTTTATACATAAATCTAATTCAACGGATGTTGTTAATAGAGAAAGGGTATCAAATGCAGCTTATGAATTTTTACATAATACATTTGGCGAATTTCTAACAGCAAATTTCATAGTGAATGAATTGGATTCTGTTCTTTCGTGGATACATACGTTGGTAGAAAAGAATAGACAAAGTCAATGGAAATTGTGTAGTCAAAGAGCTTGGGTTATTTGTATGGCTTATGCACCTTTGTTTTCACGACCAGTTGTTGTGCGAATGATTCATGAATGGGCACCAGAATATTTTGAGAACAAAAATATTGAAAAGGTTAATGATGACTTAGAGAGTTTCCTGGATATTGAAATTGAAAATGTTGTTAGTGGTAACATTATTTTTGATTTAAAAGAAGTAATGGATGAAAAAAATAATCCATTTTTTCATGATAAACTTTTAAAACATTTGGCAATATATAGTTTAAATATTCTTATCATTAGAACAGTTTTATTTGATAATAAATATCAATTTAAGTTTAATGATGAAATATGGAATAAATTATTATGTATTTGGAGATATGCTTTTTCTGAAGATGAATTATTGAATTTTGCGAATCAATTTACAACTAATAAAATTAGTGATGCATATGAAGTTTCCTATGAGGGAGAAAGTGGAAGTGTTTCTCAAAGCCAAGTGGCTAAATATTTGCGTATTAATTCTGCTATTGGTGATAGTACTTTATATGGAATTATGGGCTCATTAATCGGTGAAAATGCTACAGATAAGGTAATACGTGCAATAGAGAATAATCAATTAAATATCCGTGCAAGGTATTTGTGGAACTATTGCTTAAATTCATTGGTTTATTCTAAATATAATCAATATGAGTTGATAGATATTATTTGTAAAATTAATGATTTTAGTTGGGAAGAACGAGATGCTCAATATATTTTATGCAGTTATATATTTATCGATGAATTGTTAAAAAATAACATTATTAGACTAGATAAATATAGTAATATAAAAGTTGTTAAAATCATTATACGTTTGTTTGAAAATTTAGAGCAGTTTAATTTTTATTATAGGAATCAAAACTATTTCTTTATTTTCAATATTGTTTCCAATTTATTAGATTATGTTCAATTAGAGGATGAGGATATTGGAAGACTATTGAGATGCATTGGTTGGGGACATCATAGATTTTATGATTATGATTTATATTATGATTTGAATTTGATTAATAAGATTATGAGAAAGGTAGGTGTTCATAAAAAAAGAGGAGTATTAAGAGATTTTCCAGATATTCAATACATTGAAGAATATGTGGAGCGGATGATGTATACAATACAAAAACGTCATAAAGTTTCGTCTAAATTATTAACAGATTTGTTGGAACTTGTAGATAATTATGTGCTTTTAGGCGATTATGTAGGAAGTAAGCGAATAGGAAATATTTATTTTACCATGTTAGAGGAAATGCTTTATGAATATTATAGGCAAAGGAAACTTTCGTTCGAACAAAAAATGTTGACTATAAAAAGCGTATATATAATGTTTGAAAAGGAAATTGAATGCAGAGAAGATTTGGTTAATATTTTCAGTGAAGTAGTATGCTCGATAGACTTAAAGAAACTTTATGATAAGGATCAAGTGGTTTTTAATAATTTATTAGTGATAATAAATAACTATGTAGTTGTTTGCAAAGATAATATCATAAAGGATATAATTTGGGTAGTAGAGCATAGAGGTGGGCAGCTATCTTTAATGAATTATAGACAAATCAAAATATTTGCACAAAACGTAAATTGTGATAGGTTGCTGGATTCCATAGAACAATTATTAATTTAGTTTTTATTTACTAAAATTGTTATGTTTCGAGTATTCTTTTTGAGGAAATAGTGGGCTTCTTGGCTCCATTTTGACTCTAAAAATTTAAGTCGAGGAACATAAAATTACAAAACGAGATGAATATGAAGGATAAAACACACAAATGTGTACCAAAAACAGCCAGATAAATCTCTCCGCCCAAGAGTTTGAATAATTTATACGGCTAAATGAAGTTAGAATTTATGTCTGTTCCAAACAAATTTATTTAGAGCGCGGCAACGATTTGGCAATATTTTTTTCGTTATTCATTGAGTAAATTATTTTATTGCATATAAAAACCTTACTGATTTTCAGTTGTGAGGACTGAAGTCGGTAAGGTTTTTTGTTATTCTTTTTTTGAGGAAAAAGAATTTAAAGACTGAAAATTATTGTTTGACTGAAAGATTTTGATTTGATAGAGATCATTAATTAAATCATCATATTTTGAACAATCTCGATACAGTAAATCTTTTATTAATATGAATAATGCATAAAGTGTGACAAATATACAAATTATAATGCAAATCAGCTCTATAGATACCGAAAGCAATGATTCGATTGAACTTTTGTCAGCAATTTTTTGCGCAACATATGCACTGATTGGAATTACAATCGTACATAATGCTTTAAACGGCTTTATGATTGGCAAGAATGGATCCATTAAAATTTTTGTACGATGGGCTTCGTTGATTAGTAAATCGATTCGTTCAGTGTCGAATTGCGAAATATTATATTTGTTTAACAAGTTAATAACCATGGTAATTCGATTTCTGGAATATGGCTTGTAGTGATTGTTTAACATTTTCAATCGTTTTTTTCTGGTAGAATCAAGCAAAAGAAAAACGATTAGTAAAATAAAATATAAAATACCTATTAAAAAGAGAATGATGTATTTTCGCAACACAGCAAATAAAATAAACATGGAAAGACATATAAACATTAAGACAATACATATTTTTCTATACAATGGTAATTTAGACCATTTAATATATTTAGAAATTTCTCGTAAACCTAATTTGTATTCAATAAAAAAATCACAAAATCGCATATCATATCCTCCGTACAATTTTAATAGTATGTGTGTCTATATTAATATGAATCAGATTTAGGGTACTGGTACCGCCACTCGTCATACTGCTCTTTAGTAATCTCGCCTTGCGCCAGCTTCTTTTTCTGACGCAGCCAGGATTTCAGACAGTCATCAAGAGCTGAATGAGGTTTCGTTACCGCCGGATCAAGGGAGAGACAGATGTTACCATCGTTCTCGCCGATAGTCAGCCCGTACATATCTTCCAATGCAAAGAAGGTATGCATGAGTCCCAAATAGTTATCGATGTTTGGTACAGTTAATGCTTTTGTGTCAACTTCCAGCCGGTCAGCCATTTTTTTTATCAGTTCCTGTTTTGGAATGCGTGCTTCCGATTCGTACTGTGCCATGCGTACATCGGATGATTTGCCGTGAAAACCGAGCATTTCGCCAAGCTGCTTTTGCGTGAAGCCTTTTCTATTTCGGAAAAATTTGATCCTTTGTCCGATTGCCATGTTTATTTCCTCCATTTTCTTGTTCGTTGCCATTTTGTGGTTATAAATGCAATAATAAACATTTTGGTTTAGGTAGAGTATAGCATGAGGGAAATAGGATAGCAAGAGAAAACTAAACAAAAAAAGTTAATATTTTTCTGCAAACCACTTGACTTAAATTAAAATGTTTAGTATTATGTCAAACAACAACTTAAACAAATTAAGTTAGTGTATGAACCTTAACATTGGAAGGGAGGTGATACTGATGGAGAAGAATTTTATGACAGTTGAGGAAGTGGCGGAAGAGTTAAAGGTGTCCAAATCCTATGCGTACAAGGTGATCCGGGAGCTTAATGCAGAGATGCGGGAGCTTGGCTATCTGACGATATCCGGGAGAGTGAATACCAGCTTCTTTCGCAAGAAGTTATGCTACGGCGAAGAAGGCTGACTGCTGTAGATATAGTGATCTTAGTGCAGCCGGAAAGGAGATGATGCTATGGCTGTGTATAAAGACGGTGATAAATGGCGTGTGATCTATCGTTATACCAACTGGCAGGGCGAACGAAAGCAGACGCAGAAAAGAGGTTTTAAGACGAAGCGGGAGGCGCAGCAGTGGGAACGGGAGGTGATGCTGAAAAGCGAATCGAAGCTTGATATGACCTTTGCCAGCTTTTTTGAAATCTATGAAGCGGATAAAAAGAAACGGGTAAAGGAAAACACATGGGAATCCAAGAGCCATATTATACGGACGAAGATACTGCCGTATTTTGGCAACCGCAAGATTGCGGAGATAGAGCCGAAGGATGTGATTGCCTGGCAGAGTAAACTTTTGGGATATCAGGGAGAGAATGGGGAAGTCTATTCACCCACATACTTAAAGACGATCCACAGCCAGCTTAGTGCGATATTTAATCATGCGGTGCGATTCTATCACTTACCGAGTAATCCGGCACAGAAAGCCGGTACGATGGGGTGTGAAGAACATAAAGAAATGCTTTTTTGGACGAAGGAAGAATATCTGAAGTTTGCGGATGTTATGATGGATAAAACAAGGTCATATTATGCATTTGAAATGTTGTATTGGTGTGGTGTTCGGATGGGAGAACTTCTAGCACTGACGCCGGCGGATTTTGATTTCGAAAGACAGACAGTGACGATCAACAAATCATATCAGCGTTTAAAAGGGCGTGATGTCATTACTTCTCCAAAAACGGTTAAAAGTAACCGCACGATTAAGATGCCAAAATTTCTTTGTGAGGAAATGCAGGACTATATTCGAATGTTGTATGACATTGGCGAAAACAAACGGATCTTTCAGATCACAAAGTCATATCTGCATCATGAAATGGATCGTGGTGCCAAAGTGGCAGGGGTGAAAAGAATCCGCATTCATGACTTGCGACATTCGCACATTTCACTTCTGATAGAAATGGGATTTTCTGCATTGGCGATTGCTGATAGGGTAGGGCATGAGAGTATTGATATCACATACCGTTATGCACATTTGTTCCCGAATAAGCAGACGGAAATGGCGAATCAGTTGGATCGGGAAAGGAAGGCGGAAACCTTGCCACCGGAGGAGCATGCTGTATCTAAGAACCATGCGGCGGAAAGGTCTGTTGACAGTCAGGTGAAAAAAGAAAGGATGGGATACGATGGATAAGAGATTGGATCATCAGGGAAGACGGAGAAACAAGGTGGTGGCGTTTCGGGTATCACAGGAGGAGAGTAAGCTGATCGACCGCATGGTCCGACTGTCTGGACTCACCAAGCAGGATTATATCATTCGCAGACTGCAGTGTCAGGATATTGTTGTGCAGGGGAATCCAAGAGTGTACAAGGCACTGCGGGATCAGATGGTGCAGATCCATCAGGAATTAAAGCGAGTGGAAAATGCCAGTGAACTCAGTGAGGAATTTCTTTACACTTTACAGCTAGTGGCGATCACACTCAATGGGATGAAGGAGGAGAACGAATGACGGATAAGAAAAAAGCGACTGTTCCGGAATCATCTGTTGGCGCAGATGGGAAACAGCCGTTATGTAATAAACATATGAAAATTATAGCAGATTCTTCGAAGCAAAACAATCTGCAAGCCGCAGAAAACAAAGGATTGAAGGAAAAATGTGCCAGTCCGTTGAAACTGGAAAAAGATGTTTTGCAGACGGTCACGATGGAGGAGTTGTACGATACCGTTTACCCACCGAAGGTGCCGGTCGTGGACGGGCTGCTTTATAATGGGACGTATCTGTTTGTAGGGGCACCGAAGGTTGGAAAGTCGTTTTTTATGGCACAGCTTGGGTATCATGTGAGCAAGGGAATCCCTCTGTGGGAATATCCGGTCAATGCCGGAACCGTGCTGTACCTTGCGTTGGAGGATGATTATGGGAGACTGCAGAAACGGCTCTCAAGAATGTTTGGTGTGGAAAGCACAGATGCATTGCATTTGGCAACAAAGTCTAAGAGATTGAATCAGGGACTGGAGGAACAGTTAAAACGGTTTGTAGCGGAACACAAGGATGCCAGACTGATCATCATTGATACGCTGCAGAAGATTCGGGAACTGGGAGGAGACAAATACAGCTATGCCAGTGATTACGATATTGTGGCAAGATTGAAGAAATTCAGTGATGAAAACGGAATCTGTCTGTTACTGGTTCATCATACAAGAAAGATGGAGTCGTCGGACAGTTTTGACATGATCTCTGGCACCAATGGACTTCTTGGAGCTGCAGACGGTGCTTTTGTTATGCAAAAGGAAAAACGGACGCAGAACGAGGCAACGTTGGATGTTGTCGGACGGGACCAGCCGGATCAGAGACTGTATCTGAACTTTGACAGGGAACAGTGCATTTGGAAATTGGTCAAAGCAGAAACAGAGTTGTGGAAAGAGCCGCCGGATGAAGTGCTGGAGCTTATTTCAGGTTTTATGGAACTGCGGAGAAATTGGCAGGGAACCGCCACGCAGCTTTTACAGGAAATACCGGAACTTAAGCTGCAGCCAAATGTTTTGACGAGAAAACTCAATGTCGGCATGGAGCGGCTTTATCTGGAGAAGCATATTCGCTACGAGAGCAGCAGAGGACACGATGGAAGAATCATATCGTTGGTAAAGGAAGAGAGTACCTTGGGAAGTGCTGCGGAATAAGTGGGCAGTGTAGAGCAGAAAACGGATCATGGAATAGGTTCGGGAGTGTGACGATATGTGACGGTTGTGACGGTATTTCCGACAGCAGAGTAGCAGCAAAAATATCGTCACCATCGTCACAACCGTCACGGAAGGAGAAAAATGCCGGGGATGATAGCAATTTCTATATCATTTCCGCAAATTGCTATAGAAAACTATATCATTTTCAGAAATTGATGGCAAAAACTATATATTTTTGAAAATGGGAAAAAAGCAATGCTATCACTTTACTATAGCAAAACGGGAAAATGCTAGCGTTTTACTATATCAATTCGGAAAAAAGATATCATTTTACACTATCATTAGTGCTTGGGTGCACGGTTTTTGCACATAACGAAGCTGCAACGCAGCTTCTAATATGAGCCGGTTAAGGCTCATTATGTCATATGGACAAAAGTGAGGTGGTCGGATTGAGCGGACTGTCAGAGTATCAAAGCCGGCAGTTGGAAAAGATACTGAGATCGCTGCACGGCGTGGATTTATCAAAAGACGAGATTAGGGCATTGATATGGCTTGCCGGCTGGGAGGAAAGCACGGTCGATTCTCTCTTATCGGTAATGAATAAAGTGGCGAAAGCCCGTGAATATCAGGGGGTAGAGAGGAATGAGGAATTTCTGAAGAGGTAGTACGATTTACAAGCAGACGGCGGGAAAATGCCTGTGCGAAGCATTAGCGTTTTCTATGACCGTATGCGGCAGTAGAAGTCTCCGCTCCGACTGGAGCGGAGCAGACGTCCGTCGGATGTCTGGCTCCCGGCAGGGCGCAAAGCCTGAAAAGGATGGCTTGCCAGACTTTCAGGTTGCATTTTTGGTGGCTCCGCTGCCAAAAGTGCCTTTGCGTTACTTTCGACGAAAGTAACAAAGCATATTCCGCCTCAGCCATCGCCTGGCGGCTCGACTTTGGCTGGAATATATTTAAGAACTGTTGTTTGAGCAGATCAGATCGGAGAAATCAACGATGAGCAGTGCGATCTTACAGGAAGCAGATTGGAGGAATAAAACGATGAGCAGGAAATTTTTGCAGGAGCGGTCAACGGATAAAGGGAAAGGACGGATCATTTATGGAACGAACAATATCGGTAATGATCGGACAAGGATGTTTAAAACATAATAACAGGGTGTTTATCGCAGAGAATGTGGACGCAGCACGGCTTGACCGGAATGTCATATTTTTAGAAAGAGACATCGGGGAGGTCTATCATGAACTGTTTGATGAAGCAGTAGAGGAATACAACGCCAAGCAGAAGAGGAAAGACCGGAAGATCCAGAACTACTATGAAAAGATCAAGTCCGGCAGGCAGGAGCGTTTATTTACGGAAGTAATCGTGCAGATCGGAAATATGAAAGATTCTAACTGTGCGATGGAGGAGGCTGAGCTGGTGAAGGGGATCCTTACAGAGTATATGCAGGACTTTGAAGAACGAAATCCCAGTCTGAAGGTGTTCAATGCGGTCCTTCACATGGACGAGCAGACGCCACATCTTCATATTGACTTTATTCCATTTTCCGAAGGGAATAAACGTGGAATGTCAACGAAGGTATCTCTCAAGGGTGCGATGAAAGCATTGGGATTTACCGGTACAGGACGAAACGACACCGAAAGCATGCAATGGGTGCTGGCAGAAAAGGAATATCTCGCAGAACTTATGAGGAACCGTGGACTGGAATGGAAACAACTCGGAACCCATGAAAAACATTTGTCGGTTTATAACTACGAGAAAAAGATGCGGAAGCAGGAAGTGGAGGAACTGGAGCAGCAGCTTCAAGCAAAAGCCGATACGCTGGAACAGCAGGAAAAACTGCTGGTGTCAAACTGGAAAACTCTGCAGGTGCAGCAGGAGCAGACGGACGAGCTGAGGCAGTCCTGTGAAGGATGGAAAGCAAAAAAGCAAGAAGTGAAAGAACGGTATTTTCATTATTTATCCTTTTATGATCGGATGGAGCAGGCACATGTCGGAGTGAAAAAGGAATATGAAAACCTGCAGCAGGAGTATGATGATCTGAAAGACGAATACGACGGTCTGCACAGAGAAGTTTGCAATGTAAGGAAAGAGCACGAAGAATTGCGGGAAAGCAGGGAATCACTCCGGCGGGATTGTGAACAACTGAAGGAAAACCGCAAAACCCTCCACGGTGACTGTGAAGCACTTTGCGATGAACGGGGTTCTTTGGAACGGGACTGCAAGGGACTGGAGCAGATCCACAAAAAGCTGGAGTTTCAGAAAGTGGATCTGCAAAAAACGTTATCTGGATTGCAGACAGATAAAGAAAGTGCAGAGCAGGCGTTAGCCGGTGCGAAGGAGGAGCTGGGAAAGGCACAGATCGAGACAGAGATCCTCCTGGCGCAGCGAGACCGGGTGGTGGCAGACACCGAGGAAACAAAACTGCGGCTCGAGCGGTATGTGGAACATGCAGAAGAATTATATCAGAAGTACAGTAGTGTGGCAGTGACATCCCAGCAGGCAAAACTATTTGAAGAGGTACTAAAGGCTTGGAATGAGAAGGAAGAACTGCGGTATGAGAATGAAAAACTGCAGGAAGAAAACCGCACACTCCGCCTGATCCTCGACAAGGCAGAAGAATTCATGCGTAAGCTGGTGGTAAATGGACGAAACATGTGGGATGCCTTTACGGAAAAGCTGGCTGTGATCCTGCCGGGGAAGCAGAGAACGGAAGAGAATGAATACTGGCGGTAAGCTGGCTGGAGGCAGATGAAAACAGAATTTAAGGATTTGGATAAGAGAAAGATGAAATAGAACTTTCTCTTATCCGTCAGAAAGAATGGAGGAGCAGGAATTGCCAGAGTTTTATATATGAGTTTGCTAGAAAACAATAGCGCGTTATAAGTTTACATGATAAAATAGATGGGGGAGAAAATGAAAAGGAGAGAAAGAACATGATTGTGATTCAAATGGGTATACACATTATATTAATATTTATTTTGGCAGTGATAACGCATAAATCAGTTTCTATATCTGGAAGCTATTTGCATGAAATTGGGAGAGTGCAGGAGCCTTATGCTGTATTTACTGCCGGGAGGGAGTAAAGGAGAAGCTGGAGCGTGTGAAAGAGATTTGTAAAGAGCGTAACAGTCTGTATGAAAAGCAGAATGAATTGAAAGGGCAGAAATGGAAGTTAGAGAAAGCATTGGAACGATAGGTAAGAGGGACATGGCGGTTGTCATGTCCTGTATTTTGTTGTGGTAATGGCATGAGAAAAGTGCTATAATAAAAAAGAATTGAATTTAGGAGGTGCCTATATGGTAGCATTTTTAAGATTAAGAAATATCTAAGTACATGAAGCTGTGTTAAATAGTTTTATGTACTTAAAAGTTACTGTAAACTATTTAATAAAGGAGATTTTACAATGATATTTCAAGACAATGTAATAAAAGAATATTTAAAGAATGTATATTTTGTAACGGGAACTCCTTGTGGCGGAAAAACAACTATTTCCAGAGAGCTGGCTAAGCGACACAATTTATTGGTATTTGATATTGATGAAGAGTTCGATAAGCATCAGAAACTTTCAAATCCTGCCTATCAGCCATCAATGAATAGGAAATTCAAAGACGCAGACGAATTTTTTGGTCGAACAGTAGAAGAATACAAACAATGGTTGATTAGTAATACAAGGGAGCAATTGGATTTTGTGTTAATGGATTTGATTTGTCTTTCGCAAAATCGAAAGGTAGTATGTGATTGTCATTTGACTATGGAACAGGCGAAAATGATTACAGAGCCATCCAGAGTAGCTTTTTTAATCAAGGAACCCACAAATTTAGTAGAGGAATATTGTAATCGTCCAGACCATCAGGGATTTAGCAATTTTATTCATAGTGCATCTGATGTGGAAAAGGCAAAGGGTGTATGCAGTGCAACTTTACAAAGTCTGAATGAGAAGAATTACAAGAACATAAAAAATAGTGATTTTTTCTGGCTGGAAAGAACGCCGGAAAGAACGGTAGAGGATATGGTAACTCGAGTGGAAAATCACTTTGGACTTGGGAAGAAAGAGTTTTCTGATGCAGAGTTGGTTCTGAAAAAGGTGGACAAGAACACCGAATTGGTTGAACAACTGATTAGCTTTGTGGAGCAGTTTTCCTGGGATGATGTGAAGGAACATCTTTTGCACACACTACGCACATGGGAATATACAGATTGGGAAACTCCATTTGTGGCGATGGCAGATAATAAAATAATAGGGATGGCTTCCATTATGAAGAACGACTATTATCCAATACCAGAAATCTATCCATGGATATCCAGTATTTTTGTGGAAGAAAAATACCGCGGGTATCGGATTAGTGAAAAACTCATCAATTTTGCAAATAAGTATGCAATGGGATGTGGCTTTAATAAAACATATATTTCTTCAGAGCATATGGGATTGTATGAAAAGTATGGTTACTGTTATCTGCAAGACATTGTAAATTATGGCAATGGAATAGACCGATTGTATGTCAAACAATTAGGCTGATTTATGATAAATGCCTTTTGATGATAGTATCTAAACATGGTGCTAGCACCATGTAATAGAGGTAATTAAGAAGAAAATCGGTGTGTGGTGCGTGGCTCTAAAAATTTTCATCAGCACAAATACGAGAAGATTTTTTGGAGAATGAGAATAATAAAATCGCGAAAAATAGCCAGTTCACGTTATCCGTTGGGGAATTTGAATAGTACGAAAGTGTACGGATTATTTTATATGGCAGGTAGTCTATAGGATTGCCTGCTGTATTTGTAGTATGTTTTATCAAAAAAAATTTGCAAAGTTTGTTGCTAATTGATTATTTGGATAAGAGGAATGACATATGAGAATTAATTTATTAACGGTTGATGGTATTGGTGGGATTAGGCATTTAGAATTATCATTCATTAATGGTGTGAATGTAATCTGTGGTGCAAATGGAATTGGAAAAACTACGGTTTTAGACATTATTTCTGATGCATTTAGTTCTAATATTTCATCAAAGTTGAAGAGAAATGCATTGTGTGAAGTAGGTAAATACAGTATTCAAATATCTATAAAGCAAGATGGAAATGAAATATTGAAGAATAAAGATGAACTAGTTGAGAAATTCCAGCCGGATGCGGAGGTTTATCGCGGAGGATGGCAAAGTTACTCTAATAGCCTTTTATATTTTGGAATCGATAGAAGTATTAATTATGCTAAACTTGGGGCTGTTACACCAGATCCAGAACGTGAGGATTATATTAATGGACAGATGGCTGTGAGTGGTATACAAGCGAATGATATTAAGAACTGGTTTGTAAATCGATATTTATTTGTGGACAAAAAAGGGAGTCTAACTGAAGAACAAATTTCAAATTATGAACTTGCGGAAAGAGCTTTTAGTGTTTTAGATGATACAGTTAATTTTCAAACAGTTATTGCTAGGTCATATGATATAATGCTGTCAACTTCAAAGGGCGATATATATTTCGAATATTTATCTTCTGGATATAAAAGTTGTATTTATATTATTTTTGGAATTATAAAAGAAATAGAATACAGAACTTCAGAGAATCCGGTTAAGGCAAAGGATTTTGATGGGGTAATACTTATTGATGAGGTGGATTTGCACTTACACCCTGTTTGGCAGGCTGGATTAATTAAAGCCTTAAAAGAGATTTTTCCTTATGCACAATTTATTTTAACAACGCATAGCCCAAGTGTTCTTCAGACCTTAGAAAAAGAGGAAATAATAGCATTGGGATGTGATATACAGGGGAATACATATTTAAAAGAATTAAATTTGGGAAGGTATGGATTGCAAGGATGGACATTAGAGGAAATATTAAAATATGTTATGGAAATGCCTGCGACCACATCTCAATTATACCAAGATACATTAAAAAAATTTGATGAGGCAATGAATAGCGAAGATAGAGAGTCGATTCTTCAAGAATATAATTTATTAAAAGAAATGTTGCACCCAGACAATCCGCTTTGTAAGTTATTATCTATTCAGGTATCAGAATGGGAGGCATGATTTGTTATGGTAAAAGTGGAACGAATAGAAAAACCAGAAGAATTAACAGAAGATGTACAACGTCAGTTGACAGAAGAATTTAAGAATGATAAGAAAAAAAGTGTTTGGAATAAGAAATATATACGAGATAGATTATTGATAGAGTGCAACAATAAGTGTGTATATTGTGAGTGCTTTATAGGGGATGGATACAAAGAAATGCATGTAGATCATTTTCATTATAAAGATAAATATGAAGATGAGGTTGTTGTATGGGACAATTTGAATCCGTCATGTCCACACTGTAATAAAAGTAAATCTTATCATGATACATATGTAGAACCAATAATCAATCCGTTTGAACAAAATCCACAAGAGTATTTTTATTTAAAAAATTATCGATATTATAGTAGAAATAATCAAGTCGAGAAAATAGTTCGTAATTCAATAGATGTATTAGGATTAAATGATACAGAGGAGGTTGTTAAGTATAGGTTTCAGCAGGGAGAAGCATTAATAGATAAAATTCAAGATATTTATGAATTAGCAAATGAAAATAGAGAAATACTGTGTAGCGATACCAGAAAAAGAAACAGAGTTCTACGGGGATGTGGAAACATACTAAAAAAAGGAATTAAAGAGGCAGAGTATGCTGCTTTTATGGCTACGATTATAAAAAATGATACCTATTATGTAAAATTAAAAAGTTTGTTGCAGGAATTATGTCTGTGGAATGAGTCGCTACAAGATTTGGATGAAGAGGTAGAAAAAATAAAAATGCAGACACTTCCAGATGTAATAGCATAGATATGCTATATGATAAAATATATGGCAACACTTTGGCAACAGAAAAGCAATAGGTCAACAATCATAACTTTCCGTTTCATTTGAAAGGCAAAAGAGAATTTTATTGTTTATAATACTAGCAATCTGAAATAGTAGAAATATTGTGGGGGTCTTTTTAATAACTTAAAAGTGGCATAAATAAATGATTTGAGTGGGGCAGCAGAACAATTTTATAAAATGTAATGAGAAGGAACCCATTAGAAATTGGTGCGATCACGAAAGATGAGTACAATGAATGAAGGTTATAATTATCCGGCGAAGGTATAAGAAACTGGATAATTGCATATTTTAATAATGGAGATAAGGGGAAAGGAAAAGGTTTTTCTTGAAATCATGAAACAATCGTGTTATATTATTAGTAGAAAAGATGCCACCGATAGACGGTTGGCCCAGTAAATTATAAGTGAAAATAGCCGCTCAGTTTACCAGACCGGGGCGGCTATTTCTGTGTCTTATCAGTATCCTTACCAAAGGAATATCCTAATCCAAAGCAGGTTAAGCCGAAGCTTACCACTGCGATAAAATCAATAATACTCATTGGCTCAGCCCTCCTTTCGTCAGATTCCCAAATGGGTTTCTATGTAATCGGAGGGTCACAGTCCCTCCGGAGAGGGCCAACCGCCTACCGTTATGGTGGCATCCAATAAAATTCTAACATATCGTATCGTTTTTTTCAATTATACTTTTAAAATCCGCACGATCTGTACAATTCCAAAATGCAAGGGGGAGATGGAACATTACATTTCTTTGGATTCCCAGAGATATTTTGCACTATCTAACAGCGAAATAAGTGCTTTTAGCATAGCTGTGAAATCTTCCTGCAATTCGTTGATCTCATCGTGAAATAAAGCGACGTCTTTTGGTATAATCTCCTGACTGTTGAAAGAGAAGATGTTTTGCTCCAGATCAAGAAGTCGATGGTACAGTAATTCGACTTCAGCAACTAAAGGAAGGACCGTCTCCTTTTTCCCGACAACACAGATACGGTCGTATAAGCAGCTCCTTGTATAAAAGATTTTCTTAGAAAGTCCGCTTGCTTTGATACGGGCTTCGATTTCTTTGCGTTCATATGGTGATGGTCGAAAACTGATTGTTTGGTTTTTATGTACATTGCTCATAGTCATTCCTCCTGAATTTAATAGTGTGATTTATCATTTTGCGTGTTGTCTGTTCATAGTCAGATACAACTCGTCGTGAATAGTAAAACAAGTAGATCATATCGAATAGCCAGTAGCAGAAATTGCTACTATTTTGCTACTAAAAATCTGCAAAATAGTGTGTAACAGCAGGAATAAGCAACAAAAATCAGATCATTTACCGCAAAACACGAAAGAATATTACGGGATGACTAAACCCCCGGGACGAGTTTGAATAACGGATTAAAATGCCGAAAGCCTGTATTTATGCGGGTTTCCGGCATTTGTTTTATCAAATGGCTCTAGTTTGGCTCTATTTGTGGGTGGAGTAATGGAGATAGAATAGGCAGAAGGAGATAAATATTATGTCAATTTTGTCAACAAGGGAATGGGCGACATTAATTTGGGGATTACTTTTTCTAGTATATATAATGTGTCACAAGGAAATAAGAAAAAGTTTTTGGAAGGTAATAGTAATTTTTTTTGATAAGAAGTTAAGAATATTATGGGAAATAATACTGCTATATGTTCTTGCTATCACGATGATATTTTATCGTTCATCCATTTGGGAAAATATTTATATCAAGGATATTATTATATGGTTTCTTTTTTCAGGGCTTATATATTGTATGAACGCTGTTTCAAGTGAGGCTCTAATTATGGTGGGTAGGGAACGGCAAGCAAGACTTTGACCTTGTAAATGGGTATCCCTTGATTTATAATAAAACAAAAACTTTCTGAATTTCCCACGAAAGGAATCACAATGACCAATGATAAGATAATACAATTCCAATCTGGCTTTAACACAGCCTTTATTAATAGTAACACAAATTCCAATCTGGCCTATCGGCCACAATTTATATACAATAATAATAAGGATGGGCAGAAGGTATTTTCTGCCATTGAGGACGAGCTGTGCAAATGCGATAGTTTTACGATCAGTGTTGCTTTTATTACCAGAGGAGGCATTACGCCTTTGTTGCAGACTTTGAAGGAGCTGGAGAGGAGAGGGATTCCGGGGCGAATTTTGACAACGGATTATCTTACGTTTAGTGATCCGGTGGCGTTGGATACATTGGCGGGGCTTTCCAACGTGGAATTGCGCATGTATCAGACGGAACGGGCAGGAAATGGATTTCATACGAAGGGATATATTTTTCAGAATAAGGAAGAATATCGTTTTATTATTGGTAGCTCTAATTTGACGCAGGATGCGTTGACGCGCAATATGGAGTGGAATACAAAGCTTGTGTCTACGGACAAAGGTGAAATGCTGGTTTCTATTTTGGATGAGTTTGATAAGTTGTGGAATTCAGTGGAATTTACGAAAACTTATGATGAATTTATTCAGGATTATCGAAGAAAATATAAAGAAAAGCAACTGTTTGATAAAATGGTTGCAGAGCAAAAGAAAATTGCAAAAAATCAGGAAATTCCTTCTATTGAGTCATATACCTTACAACCGAATTCGATGCAAAGAGCATTTATTTATAATTTACTGGAGCTTAGAAATAAAAGTGTGGACAAGGCATTGTTAATCTCAGCAACAGGTACTGGAAAGACATATGCCTCTGCTTTTGCTATGCGTGAATTGGGATTCCAACGTGTCCTGTTTTTGGTACATAGGAATCAGATTGCAAAGCAGGCAAAGACCTCTTTTGAAACGGTGTTTGGAAATAATATTCGAACGGGATTGGTGTCGGGAACAGAGCACGATTATAATGCTGATTTTGTGTTTGCAACGGTACAGACATTGAGCAGGCAGGAGCATTTAGATAAATTTTCGAGGAATTATTTTGATGCATGTATTTATGACGAAGCACACCATACAAGTGCTGGCAGTTATAAAAAAGTCATGGATTATTTTACGCCGAAATTTACTCTTGGAATGACAGCAACTCCTGATAAAAGGGATGACAATATAGAAGGACGAAATATATACGAAGTATTCGATTATAATATTGCATATGAGATCCGGTTGCAACAGGCGATGGATGAAGATTTGTTGTGCCCATTTCATTATTTTGGTATTACGGATTTGGCAATGGTTTCCGATCAGGGAAAATCAAAGGAAGAACAGCTGGAGCATTTTCGATATTTAACAAGTGATGAGCGTGTGAAGTATGTAATGAAACAGTCTGAATATTATGGATATTCCGGGGATCGTGTGAAGGGGTTGATTTTTTGCAGCAGAATAGAAGAGGCAAGAGAATTATCTGCAAAATTTAATGAGCACGGATGGAAAACGATTGCATTAAGTGGCGCTGATCCAGAGAAAACGAGGTTGGAAGCGATTGATCGCTTAACAATGGATGTACAATCGGGAAATGAGGATTATTTGGACTATATCATAACAGTTGATATCTTCTCTGAAGGCTGGGAATTCCCCGGTGGAAAAATTGAGCCGGGAGAAACGCCGCAAGAGGCACTCAAACGAGAAATACAGGAAGAACTTGATACCAAAATCAAAGTGGGAAGTCTTATTGATACGATAGAATATGATTATCCTACGTTCCATTTGTCGATGGATTGTTTTTTGGCAGAAATTGAGTCGGGGAACTTGGTGTTGAAAGAGCATGAGGCGGCAAGATGGCTGACAAGAGAAGAATTGGATTCTGTTGATTGGCTGCCTGCGGATGTGCTGTTGATTGATACATTGAAGCAAAGTAAATTTATAACTCCAGAAAAGGAAATGTGATATGAGAAAAAAATTAAGTGTATTATTTTTGATTTTAATGTTAATTATGAACCAAGCTGCTCCAATGGGCATTAAGGCGGCGGATGCAGCAGATGAAGTTAAGGTTTATGTGGAAAATGGAGAAGGCAGTCTTACGGAAGGTGACGGAACCGCCCAAAGACCGTATCAAAATATACGTACGGCCTTGAAGCAGATTCAGACGGGACAGACACTTGTACTTGTGGGTGAAGTCTCCTACACCAAATACGAGACGTGCGAAGACGGATCTCCGAAACCATTATTTATTGATAAAGATATCACGATTGTTGGTTCAGATACGTCAGCAGGTTTGAAAATACGCAGTATGATTCAGCTGGGAGCGGACGTTACGTTTCGTGATATGTGGCTGCAAATGGTGCCGCAGGCAGGAAATGCACGTGGGACAACAATTTATGCGGCGGGACATACGCTGGTGTTGGATGCGGTAGATACGAGAGTAGGAACCAGTACATTGCAGGACGATGTGAGGCCATTGATCAGCGGTGGCGCGTACCAGGGAGAGGAAGGAAAGATGGGAAGCCACACAACGATTAAAGTGGTCAATCCCATATCCCAGACTAAGATAGCTGCAATTTATGCAGGAGATTATTATCGCGATTCCGAACAAGACAAAGTGGATATAGAACTGGATTCCAAATTGGTAGACACGGAGATTCATGCAGCGGGTGCCGATGGTCATACATTGACAGGAAATGTAAATGTTACACTGGGAAAAGATAGTAATGTAACGGATTTTGACAAGACGGATCTGATAGGTGAGTTGAATGTTAATGTGAAAGCGGGGGCTCATATTGATACCCTGTCATTTTCCGGTATCAATAATCTCACGATGGCAGAAAAGTCGCGGATCACGCTTCCTAAGGAGGCGGATTTTAACGTAAATAACGTCTTTTGCGAGAAAAATGCGGTGCTTGATCTCAGACAAATGTCAACGAATCCGAGTGTTGCAAACAATTTTACCGGTGTAACGGTAGCCGGCGAGGATCAAACATGTGGCTCCGTTTTGGTTGGAAATGATACTACACTTGAGATAAAAGGAGAAGTCTATGGTCTAACAAAATTAAACGTAAATGGCTCAGAATATATGGCGAGATTTGTGGAGAATCATTGTTACATACAGGCAAAGGCCTCTTCGAGTGGGAATTTTACAATTGAGGGCACGCAGTATACAAATTTTCAATTAAATAAAAAGAAAACCGAAGAAATATATTCCTGGATTATTGGAAAACTGGAAAATGAGGACGCAGATGACTTTTATTGGATTGGAGATGCAGATAAAAAATCTGTGATCAGTCAGCAGGGAAAAGAATATTATTATCCGGTTGAATTTAAAAAGGCAGATGGTACGGTTTATAAGCCAACGTTTGAGGAACTTTTTTATGATTACGATTTGGCATTGACGAAGGAAAACGGGGAAGCGGTTGATTTAGAGGAAGCGGCTTTCTGCAGTTGGGATGAGGAGTGTATTAACGAGGGGCAAAGCCAATATAATCAGGTGATTGTATGTATATACGACTGGGAGAACTGTAAGGGTGAACTGACATTGACGCTGACCCATTCGAAAACCGGCAAGAGTATATCGCGAGTGCTTTTGGTGGGTGAAGAACAGCCGATTCCGACAGTAACCCCAACCATGACCCCAACGCCGACGGCAACGCCAACCGTAGCGCCGACAACAACACCAACGCGGGTGCCGACGCCGACGGTTCCAACTCCGGCTGCGACAGAAGTACCAAGTTCAACACCCGATGCCACACCTGTAATACTTCCAACGCCACCAACGGTAACACCATTGCCGCCAACTAGTGAACCGCGGGCATTTACATTGAACAAGACATCTGTCACATTGTATACAAAAGGGAAAAAAATCATACAGCTTAGTGCTGATACAGAAAGTGTAGTGAAATATACATCTGACAATGAAAAAGTGGCAGTTGTAGATGAAAATGGCCGGGTAACAGCAAAAAAAGCAGGAACTGCTTTGATTACTGCGAGTGCAGATGGTTATCAGAGCACGTGCAGGATTGTTGTAAAGAAACCAACATTTAAAGTGGCGAAAAAGATGATAAAGGTCAAAAAAGGAAAAAAGGCTCGTATTATTGTTAAAGTCCGTCCAACAACGAAAGTTGTGTTTGCTTCCGCGAATAAAAAGATTGCAGCAGTTACCAAAAAGGGAATGCTAAAAGGCATGAAGAAGGGGCAGACAAAAATAAAAGTAAAGTGTTATGGAATAATGAAGACAGTTATTGTTATCGTGACATAATCCGATATAGGAGGTAGGTATGAACATCCAAATCTTTGGCAGTAAAAAAGACAACGACACAAAAAAAGCACAGCGTTTTTTCAAGGAACGGGGAATCCGGTTTCAATACATTGATCTGCGGGAAAAGACACTAAGCAAAGGCGAATTCCGATCGGTGGCAGCCGTCAATGGCGGATTGGAAGGTATGATAAACAAAGAATGTAACGACCGGGATGCGCTTGCATTGGTGACGTATATTGCGGAAGAGGATAAATTGGATAAGATACTTGAAAATCTGCAGATTTTAAAAATTCCGATCGTTCGCAATGGCAGACAGGCGACACTGGGATATCAGCCGGATGTGTGGAAGACGTGGGAATAAAGGAGCTGCCTATGAATCAAGATACTTTAAGTATCTCAAGAAAAAGAATATTGGGAAGAATGCTTTTCGTGGAATTCCGAGAAAAGCATCGGTTTATGTGCCGTCCGGAAAAATGAAAAGCTATCGAAAATGGCTGAAAAAAGCAGGATTGAAATGCCAAGGAGGAAAAAAATGGAAAAGATAAGATGGGGAGTTTTAGGAACAGCAGGAATTGCCAGAGATTGCAGCATACCGGGAATGCAGAAGGCAGAAAATTGTGAACGGTATGGAATTGCAGGGCGCAGCTTGAAAAAAGCAGAAGATTATAAAGATATGTTTGGGTTTGAAAAAGCATACGAAGGGTATGAAGCACTTTTGTCAGACCCCAAAGTGCAGGCAGTTTATATTCCGCTTCCAAATAATCTTCATTATGAATGGGTAAAAAAGGCTATTGCAGCAGGAAAGCATGTGCTGTGCGAAAAACCATTGGCGCCGACACCCAAACAAACAGTAGAACTTTTTGAGGCAGCAAAAGAGAAGGGGGTATTTTTAATGGAAGCATATGCCTACCTTCACAGTCCTTTTGTTACAGCACTTAAAAAAGAAATTGAAGAAGGAACAATTGGAGAAATCCGTTATATTGAATCTCAGTTTTTGACTTCATATTATGATAAGAGCAACATTCGTCTGCACAAAGAAAATTATGGGGGTGCAGTTTATGATCTTGGCTGTTATAATACAAGTATGCTGTTAAAACTTTTGGAAGATATGCCATCCCGGGTAAAAGCAATGGCACAGTATGATGAAAATGGCGTTGATGTATATACAGCTGCATTGTTAAATTATGAAAATGATGTACGTGCATCGATAACATGCGGGATGATTTTTGAAAAAGATAAGCCGCATCGTTATGATAGATTGTATATTCACGGAACAAAAGGCGACATCAAATCCGATACGGAATTTAACCAAGAGGGAAATGCTTCCTATACGTTGATTATTGAAGGAAAAGAGCAGATTCGAAATGTATACTGCCCACATAATTATCAATTAGAAATAGAGCAGTTGGGAAGATGCATAATCGAAGGCGAGACCCCTGTTGTGACAGCTGATTTTTCGATTAAAAATGCAAAAATACTAGATGCTATATTGCAAGAGATCGGTTACTTTGAAAGTAATGTAATGTGAGCACAACGAAATTTCGGCATTTATAAAAGGACACAAAAAATTAGCACTCGCCTCTTGACAGTGCTAACAACCAGGTGTATAACATAGTCAAAGATAAGGAAAGGGATTAGAAAGAAGAGAAAGAATCCCTAAAGTTTATCTTGATAATTATTTTGAAAGTAACAGTAAACAAAAAGTCTAAGTGCCTTGGGGTTTCATAAGAAACCACAATTTCCGACACTTGTTTGAGATTGAAAGGAGAAATGACTTATGTTACCTAGTATTTTTGGAGAAGATTTATTTGATGATTGGATGAATGACTATTTCCCATTTGGAAGGGATTTTGACAAGGAGTTTAGTAAAGCGTTAGCACCTACCGAGCGTGCGCTGTATGGTAAGCATGCAAAGAACATGATGAAGACCGATGTCCGTGAGACAGACGATTCATATGAAGTAGATATGGATCTCCCAGGATTCAAGAAAGATGAAGTAAAGGTTCAGCTTGCTGATGGTTACCTGACAATTGAGGCTGCAAAGGGTCTGGATAAGGATGAGAAGGACAAGAAGAGCGGCAAATATATTAGACGTGAGCGTTATGCCGGCAGCATGAGCAGAAGTTTCTATGTCGGTGAAGGAGTTACCCAGGAAGACATTCATGCAAAGTATGAACATGGCGTACTGAAACTGTCGATTCCTAAGAAGGAAGAGCAGAAGAAAGTAGAGAAGAGTAATTACATCGCAATCGAATAATGTAAGAATTGCGTAATTACTTAATAACAGATGACTAATATTCGTAGAGCCCTCCGTGTATCTGCAAGGTGCAGGTATGCGGGGGGCTCTTTTGCTTGTCTGTTCCAGGGACAATCCTCATGACAAAAGAAACGTCCCCATTAAAGTATCAGCCATGAGAACAATATGACAGCCAAAGGCATGGTTATGATACAGAACAAAGTAGTAAATACATTTAAAAGACTGGAGTATGTAGCATCTTTGTTATATATTATCTTTTTCCATTCCAGATGTGGCTTTTCGGAGAGCATTGTGCTGCAGTGTGTCCAGGATCATAATAAAAAAGTTAATAAGCTTTCCGAGCAAAATTATACTTATCTGCATAGCGATTACCTCTTTTCGTTTCTGTATTATAATACTGTTCCTCTAAAAAAACATCCCTAAATGCTGACTTGTCAAAAATGAATGAATGCGATAAAATATGTGCAATTTGTAGAGAACTTGTAAATAGCATCCAAAATAAGGAGAGATGACATACTATGAATTCGCGTAAAAACCATAACAAAAAGCTTATGTTGCCGGTTCTCATTTTTCTGGTTGGCTGTCTGGTTTTGACAGTAGTTTTATATCATTCATATAGATCAAATTATAAACAGGTACGGAATGTCACAGCGCTTAATGCCACAACATATGCAGAACGACTACAGAATGACATGAACCGTGGAGTTGCAATTACAGATACACTTGAAGAGATAGCAATCAGCGAAAATGGGAAAATTGACAATTTTCAAAAAGTTGCTCGGGATCTGATGGCAGATTTTATTCAGAGCATACAGATTGCG
>ERZ773108.1176-NODE-1176-length-27412-cov-135.848887_pt1 | contig 27412 bp, 17 predicted proteins | sample MGYA00580570_ERZ773108 | MGnify/ENA primary metagenome ERZ773108 (study PRJEB29015, sample SAMEA2737840) | human gut metagenome | biome: human gut; feature: human-associated habitat; material: faeces | place: China | collected 2012 ...
CAGTATTTTGACACTGATAAATGGGTTAATTATGGGACTAGTGTTGGTAATACTATAGGTAATTTCTTACCTCATTAATTATAATCATTGATAATTTTTTTATACTATGTTTTCCCGGCACGTAGTGATACGCGCCGGGTTTTTGTGTTTGGAGTAACTTCTGGTAACCGCGCGAAGCGTGGTTATACACCTCCTGAATTTCGGGACGTTAGGACTGAAATCAGAGCCGTAGGCTATAGTACTGCCATCCTCTAAGCTTGCCGTTTGCAACGCGTAAGCCATTTTCCGTAGAGCCCCTCTCTTTCGTCGCCGCTATATCCCTTAATATAAATTGATGAAATCTACATGAGTTTGCCCGAAGGGAAAGCGATTTACCTCATCGCTTTCAGTCTCCTCTTGTCTTATATACGCAAACTCACAGACATCCGTCCACCCATATAGCTTATTGTTTATTAATGTTAATAATATATGTGCATATTTGTTCATTTCAAATTTTTATTTATATCTTTGTTCTGTTTTTAAAATCAATGTCTAATTAAAATTTTAAATGTTATGGAAAAGTATTATTTGTGCTCTGTTCAATCAAAGGTTAACCCTAATCAGAATGAAACCATTCTTGTTCCCGTTGACGAAGTTTCTGCATTTGTTTCTTCGCATCTTTGTCCTGATTGTGTACTTATTATTTCTCATTGTTCAACCTTTAAATCCATTTCTGATGAAAAGTGAAACTAAATCTAAAATTTGGTCCGCAATTATCGCAGCTGCTGTTAGTCTTCTTACGTCTATTGCTCAAATTTTTTCGTAAGTCATGAATCCAGCGTTGATGAAATTCATTGAATGGCTTCTTCGTAGGAACATTCATTTTGTTGTTACTTCTGCTTTCCGCACCAAGGAACAGAATGATGCCTGTAAAGGTTCTAAGAATTCTCAGCATTTGACTGGCGATGCTATTGACCTTCAACCTTTAAGCTTTTCGGTTGATACTTTCATTTCTGAAATTAAAGGTTCTTCTTTTAAGTTTGACCAACTTATAAAGTATCGCAATTTTATTCACATTTCCTTTGCTCGTGGTTATAAGCCTCGTCAAATGGAACTTAATTTTACTGATAGAAAATGATTACTAAGGAATTGCAGAATAAGCTGGTGACTCGTTGTCAGCATCCTCGCACGGTTGTTAATAAGTATACACATGAGTCTATTGTTGTTTCTTGTGGACGTTGCCCTTCTTGTGTTCTTCGTCGGTCTGCTGTTCAAACAAATCTTCTCACTACTTATTCTGCTCAATTCCGTTATGTTTATTTTGTTACTCTTACCTATGCTCCTCGCTTTCTTCCTACTTTGGAGGTTTCGGTTATTGAAGCTTGCACGGATGATATTGCGGATGTACCCTGCGTTCCCAATATTGATGACTTGGACGTTGGTGACCCTAACACTTATTTGTTTGGTTTTCGTAGCGTTCCTCGTTCCACTTCTGTCAAATTAAAAAACTCTACCGTTGAGCGTGTATTCAGAGACCCCGAAATAAGATTTTCTTATCCTATGAAACCTCAGGAGTTATTATCTATTCTTGGTAAGATTAACCATAATATTCCCAATAGGATTCCTTATGTGTGTAATCGTGACCTTGATTTATTTTTGAAACGTTTAAGAAGTTATTACCCAGATGAGAAATTACGTTACTACGCTGTATCAGAATACGGCCCTACCAGTTTCCGCCCGCATTGGCATTTGCTATTGTTTTCCAATTCCGAACGATTCTCGCAAACTGTTTGTGAAAATGTATCTAAAGCTTGGTCTTACGGACGTTGTGATGCGTCACTCTCGAGAGGATTCGCTGCACCGTATGTTGCGTCGTATGTTAATAGTTTTGTCGCTTTACCCGACTTTTATACTCAGATGCCAAAAGTGGTGCGACCTAAATCCTTCCATTCCATTGGATTTACAGAATCAAATCTCTTTCCTCGAAAGGTACGAGTTGCCGAAATTGACGAAGTTACCGATAAGTGTCTTAATGGAGTCTTCGTTGAGCGCAATGGATATTTTCGCACAATTAAACCTACTTGGCCGTATCTCCTTCGATTATTCCCCCGATTTTCGGACCCTATTCGTAAATTTTCATCGAGTGTTTACCAGTTATTATATGCTGCGTTCACTGCGCCCTCACGAGTCATTCGTAGCGGATGCGCTGATATAGGATGTGACCCTTTCAACGAGTCTTCTAAACAGAGTATATTATCTTTTTGTAAACAGTATTTAAATTATGTAGATAGTTATGGAAAAAATGTTACCGAACGAAATTTCCTTTCGCCTAAAGAGAATTTACCGCATAGTGATATTCTCATTTTGTCTGAATGTCGTTTGTACGATGGTGTTGATTTGGAACCTGTTCATCGCGTCTCTCGTGTCTACCGCTTTTTCCTCGGAATTGCAAAATTTATTCGAACATATTCAACAGACGGAGATTCAGAACTCTTCTGGTCCAGCGGCACTCCTGAAGGAGAACTCTTTGGTCGAGAAAGATTTTTGCGTATCCTCTCCGACAAAATAGTTAATTTTTGGAATCGTTACGAGTACAATCGTCTTGTTGATTTTTATCAGACTTTGGAGGATTCTGATAATAAGGATTTGGTTGATTTTGAACTCCGTAACTATTCTTTCCGTTATAATAGGTCTGTTCTTGATAGAGAAAAATCTTATAATGAATTACCTCTTGTCCGTCGTTTGGCTGCCGCTGCATTGATGAAATGTAGGGATAAGGTCAAACACAAGAAGGTTAATGATTTATCGGGAATTTTCTTATCTGAATAATGTTGTTTAATTATTTAATTTTGTTTTTATGGCATCTTATACTGGAATGTCCAATCTCCAGAATCATCCTCATCGCTCTGGATTTGATATTGGACGTAAAAATGCATTTACTGCAAAAGTTGGTGAGCTTCTTCCCGTTTATTGGGACATTTCTATGCCTGGTGATAAGTATAAATTCAATGTTGAGTATTTTACTCGTACTCAGCCCGTTGAAACTTCTGCTTATACTCGGTTGCGTGAATACTTTGATTTCTATGCTGTGCCTTTGCGTTTGCTTTGGAAGTCCGCTCCTTCTGTTTTGACACAAATGCAGGATATTAATCAGATTCAAGCTTTGTCTCTTACTCAAAATTTGTCTCTTGGTACTTACTTGCCTTCTCTCCCTCTTTCTGTTTTTTTTACTTCTTTGAGTTGTCTTAATGGAGGCAGTAATAATCCTGGTTATTCTGGCTCTTTGCGTAATATGTTTGGGTTTAATCGTGGTGATTTATCCTATAAGCTTTTAAATTATCTTGGTTATGGCAATATTGTTCGTTCTCTTCCCTCTTCTGGTGTTCGTTGGTGGTCTACTTCTCTTAAAAACTCTGACACATCGTCTGTTTACACTCAGGCTTATATTCAGAACTCTGTTGTAAATATTTTTCCCTTATTGGCTTATCAGAAGATATATCAGGATTTTTTCCGCTGGTCTCAATGGGAAAATGCTAATCCTTCTTCTTATAATGTTGATTATTATTCTGGTGTTTCTCCTTTATTGGTTAATTCTTTGCCTGAATCTTCTTCTGATTATTGGAAGTCTGATACAATGTTTGACCTTAAGTATTGTAACTGGAATAAGGATATGTTGATGGGTGTTCTCCCGAATTCCCAGTTTGGCGATGTTGCTGTGGTTGATATTTCAAACACTAGTGGTTCTATCCCTAATTCTGTGGTTTTGCAGAGCCCCTCTACTAAGGCTACTTCTGAAGTATCGGTTACTGGTTCATACAATGCGCCTCTTACTCCGCTATCTTTTTCGGCTAAGGGCGCTTCTGCCTCTAATGTCATTCCTGCTGGTTCTACTCTTCGAGTTGACCTTTCAAAATTGCAGAGTCAATTTACAGTTCTTGCTCTTCGTCAAGCTGAAGCTCTTCAACGTTGGAAAGAAATCAGTCAGTCTGGTGATAGTGACTACCGTGAACAGATACGTAAACATTTTGGTGTGAACTTGCCTCAGGCTCTTTCCAGTATGTGTACTTATATTGGCGGTATTTCTCGTAACCTTGATATTAGTGAGGTTGTAAATAATAACCTTGCTTCCGAGGGTGATACTGCTGTTATTGCTGGTAAAGGTGTTGGTGCTGGTAATGGTTCTTTCACTTATACAACAGATGAGCATTGTGTTGTTATGTGTATTTACCATGCCGTACCTTTGCTTGATTATGTAATTACTGGTCAAGATGGATCAATTGCTGTGATTGCTGCCAGATAAATAATGGCATTCCAGCCGGTTTCCTTCCACACATTTGCAAAAGCAACAATAGGCCAGAAGTAGCTCGTATGTGCAAAAAAGTTAATTGGCTGTTTGATGATATGCAGATTCACCAGAACTTCATTTACAATACCAGTTCCGGAAAGCATATCATGCAGAATACCGGTTACAATAATCCACGAAAGGAAATGCGGCAGATAGGAAATGGTCTGAACCACTTTTTTTCCTATATGGCTTCTGATTTCATTTAATAAAATTGCAAACGCAATTGCCGTTACGAAAGTTACAACAAGATTGATAACTCCCATTGCCAGAGTATTCCGGATAACACGGATAAACGTCATATCTGAGAACAGTGTCCGGAATTTTTCTAATCCTACAAACTCTGAATGCAGGATTCCTAGTTTCGGTTTGTAGTTCTGAAATGCCATTGCCCAGCCAGCAAGCGGAAGGTAATAGAAAATCACACCATATGCTACGATAATTGCTGCCCAGAAAAGCAGGACTTTCTGTCTTTTGATTTCTTTCCATGTGATTTTTGTTCTGGGCTCTTTTGTTTTTGATTTTGTTCTCGCTAAAGACATGACCTCACTCCTTAAAAAAACGGGCAGATGAAATTTTTCACATCTGCCCGCTTCAAAATTTCATTTTTTATTTGAACTTCGCTGCCTGCTCCATTCTTGTGTCTAATTCAGTCTGCAGTTCACTGATAAAGTCTTCCGGGTGGCATGCATTGTAAGCATCCATGTAGGTATCCCATGCCGCGTCAAAATCTTTTGCCATAACAACCTGCGGAAGCTGCTCATGTTTTACATCTGCAATTTTGTTCCATGCAACTCCGCCAGGTGTATCTGTTGTGAAATTGTTAGAGAAGGACCACATCGGATACCAGTCTCCAGGTGCCTCATTTGTTCCAAGCATCTCAACATAAGTCTCAACACCATAAGCCTCAAAGGTTTCTTTTACATCCTGATTTAATCCATCAAAGAACTCACTTGCCTGTCCATCCGGTTTATTGGCGTTAATTCCATCATCACTGGTTCCAGTGTACTGTGGGAAGTAGGAATATGGGCAGGTATGAGATGCTTTGTACGCGGTATCAGACTGTTTCGTCCGCTCTTCCTCTGTTCGGTAGAATTCTCCGTTTTCATCCACCTCATAATCGGTACCCTCTACACCCCAAAATCTGAGATTGTGAATATCCTGATCCAGAAGATCATTTACAAACTGTAATGCTCCTTCCACATCTTCACAGCTTGTTGTAATTGCAAGACCGCTCGACTCATTAAATGCCCCGCCTGAATTGTGCCACTGATTGTCACGGCCATCAATCGTAACCGGAACAGGAATATAATCGCAGCCCTGCTCATCCAGTCCAGCCTGTTTGATTGCATCATTTGCATTCGAGAAATCCCACCACTGATCAATCATTCCAAGTACACGTCCGGTAGAAAGTTTGGAAATATATTCATCGTAACTCTGTGTAAAGGATTCCGGATCTACAATTCCCTTCTGATACTCTTCATTCAGTTTTCGGAAGTAGGCAACCGCTGTATCCGAAGTGTTATAATCTAAAACGGTCAGTGTATCCGGATCTACCATACAGGATCCATCATTTGGATATCCGTCGAGGAACTGCGGGGCATTCTCCAGACAGAAATATCTCCAGTCGTCACAGAGGATGGTGTATGGAATATTTTCCGTTCCGTCTTCCATAGTCGGATTCGCTTCGTTGTAGGATTCAATCAGATTAAAGTAATCATCCATTGTTTTAATTTCCGGATAACCCGCCCATTTTAAGACTCTGGCCTGAATCCAGAATGCTTCATCATTATGTGTACATACTTTTTCTTCATTTTTAATGCAGCTAAACTGTGGAATCCAGTAAATATGGCCATCATCCTGTCTTAATTTTTCCCACTCAAGATCAGAGAACAGATTTTTAATATTAGGATAATCATCCAGATAGTCATCCAGTGCAACCAGTGCATCGGCATCATATAACTGCATCTGTCCGTTTCCGCCCTCAATAAAGTCCGGATACTCTCCTCCTGCGATCATGGTGCCAATAGCCTCAACATCCGTCTGACCCGTCAGCCAGGTTTCTTTTACCTTTGCGCCTGTTTTTTCTGCAATGATCTGCTGAACCTCATTATCATCATTGATTTCGGATCCCGGGACTGCAAAAAATGCGGTAAATTCTTTTATCTCTCCGTCAGAATCTCCCTTAGAGGAACTCTTTCCTCCTGCTCCACATCCTGCGAGCAGGGTTGCTGCCATTGCCGAGGCAAGCAGCATGCTTACAATTTTTTTTCTCTTCATCTTGTAATACCTCCCTTTGATAGTATTTATTTTATCAGTTTGCAGGTTTGAAACAATCGGATGAACTATAGTAAGAAACAGGGTAAATTATAGATCGTAGATACGCACTATAATTTACCCTGTTTCTTACTTCCTGTTTTCTTTAACTTCCCTGCTGCATCTGTTTTCGGAATCTGGCCGGTGTGCACCCTTTCACCTGAATAAAACGGTTTACAAAATAATCCAGATCATGATATCCTACTTCTTCTGCAATCTGCACAATTTTTTTATCCGTGCGGATCAGAAGGCCTGCGGCCTGCTCCATCCGGAAATTGTTCAGATAGTCCTTGAAGGAAAGACCATATTTTTTCCGAAACAGCTGCCCGAGATAGGCACTGTTGACATAGTATTTTTCACTGAGACCCTTCAGCGTGAGGTTGGCGGCATAATTCTCTTTGATTTCTTTTTCTACCATGCCGAGAACGCCCCTGGAAACGTTTTTTCGAAGCTGAGAAAGATAATCGCCGTATTCACATGCAAAGCGCGCCATATGCGCCTTACTGCCACGCAGGATACCATTCTCAAAGCTGCTTTCACTGATCAGCCGCAGGATTTCTTCCTGGTTTACGTCATTATCCTGCTCACTCGCCAGATGGATCAGTTGGAAAAGCAGATAATTGATATTCAGATTCATGCTCTCAGCATTCATTCCCATCTGACTCATTTCTTCATAAAACTGTTCTACTGCTTTCCGGATCTCCATGTGGTTATTCTGTTCAATGGTGGTAAGAAGCTGATCCAGCCCCTGTTTGCATAAGACCATTCCAGCCGCTGTAACCTGCACTTCATCCTCATAATAATAGATTTCTTTTCGTGCCCGGAACCCCTGAAAAGAGCGGAGCATACAGGCATTACCATACGATCTTGCCACATTGCTGATATCTGGTACTTTTTTCCCAACCAGCATAATAACCGGCTGTTTCGTATTATTGACAAGATATTGCCGGAATGCAGAAAGGTATGTTTTATCATCCATTCCCAGACGCTCCGCAAGGTTTTCAGAATATACAAAACCAATATCATATATTTTTTCATCCGCAGAAACATCAAATACACAGTGCTTGGCATCTTCTTTCAAAAATTCTCTGCAGCAGTCATACAGCTCTCTTTGAAAATTCCGCAGGTCTTTATCGCTCTGTTCTTCCAGATTGTTCGGCTGTTCTTTCTGAATCTCCACATAACGGATTCCCTGCGTATCTTTCATGTGTTTTTTTACGTAATTAAGATTGACATCATCGTATTTTCCATGGATTAAAGAGATCAGATGTCTCGAAAAATAGGCATGTTCCATTTCCTCATGTGCCTTTGATTCCTGTCTCTCCCGGTCTGATAATGCACGAACCTTATGCAACAGTTTTAACAGGGTTTCCCGGTCAACAGGTTTTAACAGATATTCCGTACATTTATTCTGCATGGCACGCCTTGCGTAATCAAACTCCGCATAACCGCTCAGAATAACAAAATACGCATCCGATATTTCTTCCCTTCGTATCTGCTCCAGTAATTCCAGACCTGTCATACCAGGCATCCGGATATCTGCTATGATAAGATCCACTTTTTCTTTTTTCAAATATTCCAGTGCTTCCAGACCGTTTTCTGCCGTCGCAGCAATTTCAAATCCTTCTTTTTCCCAGTCTATGATGACCTTAATTCCCTGCAGGATAAAGGGTTCATCATCAACCAACAGTACTTTTAACATTTTTCTCCTCCCTGCTCTACACTACATATACTCCAGGGGCATCCAGATTGTTATCAGTGTACCCACCCCTTCTTCTCCATCCAGATCGATCTTCACTTTATTTTCCGATACCATTTTCAATCTTAAACATGCATTGACAATTCCTACCCTTCCTTTCTTTTTCAGCATCTCAATGTCTGCGTTTCTCATGTTTTCCAGAAGTTCCTGCCTTTTGCCTTCTTCCATTCCGTTCCCAGTATCTTCTATTTCCATGCAGATCAGCTCGTTTTGTTCATATACTCTTACAAAAATCCAGCCTGGAGACGCTTTACTTTCAATTCCATGCACACATGCATTTTCTACGAATGTTACCAGCGTAAGTTTTGGAACCTTTCTTTTTCTGCATTCTTCATCAATCTCAATCTGATAACTCAGTCTTTCTCCGAAACGATATTTCTGGAGTGCCAGATACGCCTTTACAAATTCCACTTCCTGTTCAATCGTCACAGAGTCCTCGCCCCATTCGACATACTGTCTTTGCATGACAGCCAGTTTTTCAACCATATCCGCTGTTTCATTCTCATTTTTCAAAATGCTGTGCATGCGGATGCTCTCAAGTGCATTAAACAGAAAATGAGGATTAATCTGGCTGTGAAGGGCAAGAAGTTCTGCATTTTTGCGGCTGACAAGCATCTCCTGCTCTACGAGTTTGTTTTTATAAACTGTCTGAATCAGCTCATTTGTCCTGGCCGCCATTCGATTGTAGCTTCGAATCATACTTCCGATTTCATCTTTTCCGCCTTCATGACGCATCGGTACAAGCTGTTCGGAATCCACGCTTTTAAACACTTCATTCAGCTCCGTAATACGTTTTGTGAACGAATGATTCAGGATATGTACAAAAAAGAATGGCAGAATCGCATTAATCAGGATCAGAAGCAGAATACTCGGTAAATCATGAGCAATATTCGCAATCGCGTTCTCCCCCGTACGTCTGACATACACCTCAAGTTCCGTACCATACAGATTGACCGTCTGATGATATCCCTTCTTTATTTTATCATCCAGTTCTTCAAAGTCTGAACCTGTGCTTCCATGTTTCGTATTGGAAAGTACAATCTGATTCTCCTCACAGATCAAAACTTCGTTGTCAAAATTCATTTTCTGAAGCGTACGCATCATGTTCCCATAGTCAAATTCCAACTGCAGCATTTTTTCCTGATCTCCTGAAAAAAAATCGAGTTTTTGAAGAAATACCACCTTGCGTTCCTCTGCCGTTCCGGATCTGTTTTTGTCATAGACAAAGAAAAAACCTTTTGTTTCCCCACTCTGGTTCAGTTTCTGATACGCCTGCGTTTCTTTCAGATCCTCTATATTACCTACTTTTCCTCCCTTCACAATGGTGTCATTGTTCGTATACATCGTAAATACAATCTGATTCATTCCCAGCAGATTTTCTAACAAAGTATCCTTGAAAAACTCCTGGTATTCCATGATATACTGAGCAGAGGTATCATATTTTCTGGATAGAAAATCATCAATATATCTGCTGGTATAGATCGTTTTTGCCATTTCTCCTGCATTATTTACCACGCTGCTGATGTTGTAGCTTACCGCATTTGCAATGTTGGTCATATCATGTTTCTGCTTTTCCATCTCGGAATTTCTTATGATTAAAAAAACCACGCTGTCCGTAATGATCAGCGGAAGCAGTACGCAAAAAATATATAAAATGTATAATTTCTTTTTGACCGTAAAGTCATCCATCCGTTTTTCAATTTTTTGAAGCAACTCTTTCATTCTCAGAACCTCTCACGTGAATCAGGGAGCAGACACTGCCTGCTCCCTTCTGGATTTTCCAATGTCATCTTTCACACAGTTATCTTATCATATCCAGATTTAGATTGGAATTCTGTTTTCAGTTCTCTTCTTTCAATTTTTTCTCTTGTGATCTCTGTTTTACTGTATTATGATAATATCAAATTTACAGCAGTCCTCCGGAGGCAATATTATGATTGAACATTTAGACGGGATTCACGAAACCGTAACGTATAAAGAGAACAGCAGTCTGCGGCTTTTTGTAAACACAGACTGCGAGGACTATCCCATTCACTGGCATACTCCCATGGAAATCATTATGCCTCTGGAAGGGACTTATACGGTTTTCCTCGGGGATAAACCTGTTCTTCTTCAGGAGGGCGACATTATTTTCATCTGCCCTGGGATCCTTCACTCTCTTGTGGCACCGGAAAACGGAAAACGAATTATTCTGCAGATTGAATGGTCGGTTGTGTCAAAAATCCGCGATCTCAATTCCATCCTCGCGCTGATTTCCCCGGTTCTCACTCTTACTCCTCAGACCGCTCCTGACATCTATTCCGATATTTATCATCTTATCTGCCAGATTCTTTCGGAATATGAAGAGGATTCCTTTCTTTCGGAAGCTGTTATCTATGCGCGCATGCTTGATATTCTTTCTCTGATCGGCAGATACCAGGCCTTTGCATCCTGCCGTTTTGATGCCGGACCGCAAAAGCAGAAAGAATATCTGGATCGTTTTCTTTCCATCTGCAATTATATTGATGAACACTGCACGGAAGATCTTTCTCTTGACCAGGTTGCAAAAACAGCAGGCTTCAGCAAATACCACTTTACCAGACTGTTTAAGCAGTTTACAAATACCACCTATTACAAATACCTTAATCGCAAAAGAATTGATCATGCCATGCTGCTCTTATCCGATCCCGATATTCCTGTCACGGAGGCAGCACTTCAGTCTGGTTTCTCCAGTCTTTCCACCTTTCTTCGCGTCTTCCGTTCTGTCAAACAATGTACGCCTACGGAATTCCGCGATATGTATATTCATCCGGAAAAGCAGCAGAAAAATCCCTAATTCCTGCTGCTGCAGGTAAACCATGCAAAGTCTGCATGGTTTTTGCTTTCCATTCCATTAGAAGAAGCATACATGCCGATGGTACATCCGACAAAACCACCTGCCTCTTCTGTTGTGTACGGAAGAAGACTGATTTCCTCTGCCGCACATTCCCAGCCATTTTCTGACGCAATCCATACTTTTGCCGTCTGATCATGGCATTGCAGGCGTATTTTCAGCAGTTGTTCCGTCTCTCCTGGCAGTAAAACTTCTGCTGCTTTCGTTTCTGTTCCTTTGATACACGTTACAACACGAAAAACTTTCTGTTCCTGCTTTTTTGCGATTTCCATCCTCAGATGATTCTCATAATTCTGGTAAAGAACCAGACCTGCCGTTTCCTTCTCGTTTTCCGGCACAAAGAAAACTCCTGTTTCCGCTTCAAAGCGATAGCTTTTCTGCCGTAATCCAAGATAGGAGCAATAGGCTGCTTCTGCAATACTTTCTTTTCGGGGATACAACCGCAGCATTCCCTCTTTTTCTTTCAGCGAATAAATGGTTTCATCACACCCGCCAATTCCAATCAGTCTCTGATCCAACTCTTTATCCCAGAAATGAATCTGATCACATTTTGTAACTTCCTGTGCAAAGCGATATTCTTCCATTGGGATTTCCACCTGCTCTTCCAGATGTCCCACTCCAGGCGCAATGACCGGCCATCCATTTTCCCATATCACTTTAGCAAGAAATGTCTCTCTGCCCATACTGCTGTGTTTTCTGCACGGCCGTGAAGCAAGCATTACTACATACCAGTTTCCATGTCCATCATCTACAAGATCTCCATGGCCTGCATAAATCACCGGATAATCCATTCCCAGATTGCGATGTGTAAAAATGGGGTTCCTCGGGCATCCTTCAAACCACTGAAACAGTTTTCTGCTTCTGGCAACTGAGATACTGTGTTCCGGACCTGTACCGCCCTCTGCATGCATCAGGTAATAATATTCTCCGATTTTGTAAATATGCGGCCCTTCCGGCCAGATGCAGTCTTTTACCGCACCTTTCCAGATTGTCATGCTTTCTCCTGTCAGTTTCATGGTGTTCAGATCAAGTTCCTGTACCCAGATTTCCCAGTCCCCATTATATCGCACACCTTCCGGGTTTGGTCTTGTTCCGCAGTAATAGCATTTTCCATCCTCATCAAAAAACAGGCTTGGATCAATTCCTGCTGCTTCTTCACCAAGATAATACGGATCTGACCAGGGACCCTCCGGCTTTTTCGCTGTAACAATAAAATTTCCGCCGTAGCTTACGTTTGTTGTTATCATATAAAATAATCCTTCATGATAACGAATCGTCGGTGCAAAAATACCTCTTGAGATTTCACTTCCCTCTACTGGAAGCTGCTCCTTCCGGTTCAGAATATTTCCGATCTGTTCCCAGTGTGCCAGATCTCTGCTGTGAAAAATCGGAACTCCCGGGGCATAAACAAAACTTGAATTTACAATATAGTAATCATCCCCCGCCCTGCAAATCGACGGATCCGGATAAAAACCGGATAAAATTGGATTATTTGCCGTTACCATAACTTTCTCCTTTACTGTACATACCCGAATCCAAGAATCGTAAACTGTTTATTCCTGTCTTCTTCTGGTATTGTAATTCTCACGATATGTTTCTTACTCTCTTCCTCCTGGAAAAGAATGACCGCATTGCAATGCAGCCAGTTATTGATATGCGGATCCGCTGTCATACAGTATCCTCCATCTACGGAAATCTCTGCTTTTCCCGTATAAATTTCACCGGAATCTTTAAAAACAAGAAGCAGACTTCTGCAGGTTATCGTCATTTCGAAATAGTTTTTATCGGAATTGGTGCCATCATACATCCAGTTATACGGGAACTGCGGCACAGGTGTAAGTTCTGCGTCCATTTCGACGCTCTGCAGTTCCCTGTCCACGGCTGTAAATCCACCTTCATCAATTTCGGCTCCTCTGTATCTGTCTTTTCGATCCAGCAGACGAACTGTTTCAAAACTCTTTCCGATTGCGGGTGGCTCGCTCATGCATTCTTTCAGTCGTTCTTCCGCCTTCATCTGTCTTTCCAGTGTTTCACCCCCACATTGATTCCTGAGATCGCATTGTTCAAACAAATACTGCAGACAGTCCGCCATAATCGTGTGCCCCATATTGTTTGGATGAAACATATCATAAAAGAACTGATTTTTTGTCAGAACCCGTCCCTGTCCTTTTGGCATCTGAAACTGCGGGCTTACGGCATCCCGTATACTGACCATCGGAAGATCATAGCAGTATCCCACCGGTTTCAGGCGTTCCTGAAGATTCCAGTCATTTGCAAAAACAGAAAACAGAAGCACTACAGCAGGCTTCCAGGGAAGATTCAGCACTTTACGTACAAGGCTTTCATAGCAGTCCCCCTTTGTTTCATCCCCTTCATCATTAACAGCAAATTCGATCACTACAAGATCCGGCTGTTCCTCTCCGCGCAGAACATCTCTGTCAAAGCGGATCATCCCCAACTCAGAAGGGGTGCCTCCCACTCCTGCTTTTATCAATCTGACATTATCCTGTGCTGCAAAGCGCTTCTGAAATAATTGGCAGGACTGATAGGCGTAACATTTTGTATGGATCGGAATTGCTCCCGCCCCCTGCGTGATAGATCCGCCGATATATGCAAGCGTAACTTCTTTTCCGTCTCTGGCTTTTTCAATTACTCTCTGTATCCGGCAGGTATTTCCGAAATTCATCAGAGATCTTTGTATCATTTCCCTGTATTCTTCCGAACGAATATCTATTTTTTCTTCTGCGGTTTCTTTCGGTGCATCATATCCATCATTCAAATAAAGTCTTACACTTGCTTTTCCCAGCAATTCCGGTGTCTGAAAGATAAATTTTATCTGCCCCGGAATATCATCATCTTCTGTCCATGTATAATCGGACAGATCTATTTTTCTCTCCATTCCATCTCCGGGCAGTTTGGTTTTCAGATTCGTTCCCCCTCCATAGAGATCCTTTTTTCCATACATCTGAAACACAAATTCAACAGACTCTCTGGGATCATCCAGTTCCACAGAGATTCCGATGCTGTGTACCAGTTTTCGAAATCCTTCTACGTTCTCCAGTAAAGCCAGTTCCTCCTGATCTGTGATATTTCCGGCAATCTGTGCACTGTTGATCAGTCTTCCGTCACTCTCATACACGAACTGGATTCCGGTTCCATCTTCCTGTTTTGATCCAAAAATTTCTTTGTCCTTTAAAATATAAAAATAGGGTCTCATTTTTTCCGGATCTCTTGGCGCCTTCGGTCCTTCCATCCTTATTATTCCTCCTGCTTTTCCTGTGTTAACTCAAGATAACTCCATTGTAACAGAACTCCCGGTGCTGTACACCGGGAGAAACTATAGGAAACCTTCCTGCAAAATATATGATTTTATTACCGATAGATCCGGTAATTTCCTGACAAAGCAAGCATTGCAAAAAGATACAGAAAATTATCATAATACCGTCTCTCGCCTGTCCGAAGCGGTGTATTCCAGAAACGTCTTACACATTCCTCTGCATACGGTCCGTCTGCGGCAAGTGAGGCCTGTGCATTTACCGCAATAATTGCCGTCGGATGAAGTGCTTTTTCTTCCAGCCTGGTGCCGTCAGTCAGAAATACCCCATCCCAGTGTTCCGCCTGTTCTTCACAGTAAAATTGCTGCAGCTTATTGGCATTTTCCGTCTGCCAGGGATCCGCGTCAAACCAGAGATGATCCATTCCGATATTGGCAATCGTACGATATGCATCGCTGTAGTACCAGTCATGACGGCCGAAAATCTCCTGATGCTGTGCATGCGGTGTTCCGTCATAATCTGCATATTCCGCAGATAATCCAGTTCGGAAGTGACATGCCGTGTGAAGATATTTTCGGCTTGCGTCCGCTGCCTTTTTCCAGAATTCATGATCGCAGGGATCTGCCCACAACGCAAACAGCTCATAAAAGTGCGGCAGATGATAGGATGGATCACTGAACTCAAAAGAGGTAACAAATTTGATCAGATGATTTTCCGGATTCCACATCGGCTCTCCCGGATGCCCTGGCTCTCCCTTATGAACACATTCCCGTAAAATCGCTCTTGCCTCGCTGCTGTAATTGAAAATGCCTTCTCCATCTCCCCATCTCTTTGAAGCAAAAAAGAGCGCCATTGCAAAATATTCTTCTCCGTCCGGCGCCGGTCCGTCCGCGTTTCTTGTACCATCGACAGCACACGACCAGGCAAAATAATTTTTTCCCGGACCATCCTCGATATACATATACGTCCGTACCCATTTCCATAAACGGTCAAATTCCTGTTTCCGGTTCATCTGGACGCACACCATCATTCCATATGACATGCCCTCCGTTCTGACATCATGATTTCCGGTGTCCTCCATGTATCCCATGTCCGCACCTGCTTCATGATAGAAACGCTCTTCTTCACTTCCATAAAAGATTGTTTCAAATGTTTCTTTCACTCTTTTTTCAATTTCCTCTTCGGAATATCCACACTCTTTAAAAATATTGCGGTATACTCCTGTTTCATATGCTCCTGCCATATTTTATTTTTCCTCCTGTCTGCCGTGATACGTTTCTGCCGGTCCAAGATAACTTTCTTCCGGCTTTTCCCCCATCGGATAAATCACGATTTTTTCGAGAACGAAGCCGGGTGTCACATGATAGACCCGAAGTGTATTGAACCCTGCTCTGCATTTTATCGAAACTGTTTGTCTTCGAATCTGACTCAGAACACCTTCTGCCCATTTCTCTGCCTGATCACCGACCTGATAATCTTTCTCCACTGCGTTTACGGTTTCTGTCATCTCTTCATTTATCCTGACCGCATAAAGAAGTTGATTCTCTCTGGTAACCGGATTGGATGGCTGCATATAGAATTCTGCTTCATATGTTCCGCTTTCTTCCAAAACAAATTGATACTCCAGATACGGCGCATCCTGTCCCGGAACTGTGCAGGCATCGGATGGAAATGCCTTCATCGCTGAATTCGTCTTTCCATATCCCTGCAGATTTTCAAATTTTACCTGTCTGTCTTTGTAATTTCCAGGAACAGAATTTACATAATGTGCCGCTTCGATGCTGAGATACCCCATTGTATCCACAAATACATTTTTCTTATCCTGTAGATTTCCTGTATAAACCGGCACTGTAATCTCACATTTTCCTTCCGGTGTTGCAATCTCGAGCGAATCCTGAATAGTATCCTGGTTCGTTTCCGGTAATCTCTGTTTTATCAAGGTAAGATTCAGCCGCACTTTCTTCTGGCTCACGCCATCCAGCCATCCTTCCATCGGCTCCACAGACAGCCAGCCCGGTTTTTTCAGAACTTTGTACTCTGCCTTTAAATCACTCCGGCTATATAGGGTGACGGATGCTCTGGTACAGTCCGGATTTAAGAAATCCTTTAATTTCATCGTGTTATCCAGCCACGGGCTTCCTTCCGCATGCTGCGCCGTGCCGTCTGCTGCCACAAGGATGGATCTTTTCTTTAATGGTATGACCCGCATAACGACTGGATTCCTGCATTCATCTTCATTCCAGTGTGTAAATCCAATATGCTGTGACATTCCCATTCCATACCATCTTCCCTGATCCATCTGATGATACATTTCCACAGCTTTTCGATCCTGTTCCATGCATCTTTCCACTTCATCCCCATAATCATTGGCACAGACCGCACCAAGATTAGCATAATAATGATTCCAGCCTGCAAGAATCTGCATCTTCACAAGATTCATTGTCCCAAATGCCGGATAATATACAAGCGCGATAAATGCGGACAGATTCTGCGGATTCGTTTTTTCAATTGTTTCATATACGTCCTGCAGTTTTTTCAAAAGCTGCTCTTCTTCTTCGAAGATCCTGCTGCTTTCCTTTTCCTGCACCGGATGATACGTCTCCGGGTTCAGTGCTTCCGGCCTTCTTCTGTGGATGATTTTTGTGTACTGCTCTAAAATGTCTGCAATAGTGTCCTGTGTCTCTTCTTCCACAGAACCGAATTGCTGTCTCACCCACTTTCTGGTGTACTCCTGCGTGCAGTTAAGCGCCCTGCTTCCCCAGCGATCAAAGTCATACGCCATGTCCAGAAAAAAGCTCAGTGGAAATTCCTGTGTGGCGATGTCTCCGACATTTACCATCCAGAGTTCCCGCACACCAAAATCGTATGCCATACTCATCTGCTCCCAGATTTTCGGCAGATAAGAACTGTTGATCCACTCATAGGAAACCGGCCATCCGTGGTAGTCCAGATGATAATACATACCATAGCCGCCCGCATGTTTTCGCATCTCTTCTGTTGGAAGTGTCCGGAGATTTCCATAGTTATCATCACAGAGCATCAGAATCACATCCTCTAACTCCTCTGCTCCCATTAGTCCCTTTGTTTTTTCATTTCCATAGAAAAATTCTTCTACTTCTTTGTATAAGGCTATCATGCGCGGAACCTTGGTCAGATCAGGATTTACACGTTCCTGAATCAGTTTTTTCTGCGTTTTCAGTACATCCCGCAGCAACTGAATATTATCTTCCAGTGTTGCATTCTTTCCCATGATCGCAGTATCCGCTTCTCCACGCATGCCGACGGTGATTACATTTTCAAACTTTCCGCTTCTTTTCAGTCCATCTTCCCAGAATTTTGTAATTCCCTCTCTGTTTGTTCTGAAATTCCAGGCATCTCCGTAAACAGAATTCTTACCTCTGAGATATTTGTATTCTTCCCCCTGCCTTAAGCACGGCTCATGATGTGACATTCCCATAATAATTCCGTATTCATCTGCAAGCTCCGCATTTAAGAGGTCCGGTCCATCATCTGCAAATCTTGCGCTCCACATAGCCGGCCAGAGATAATTTCCTTTTAATCTGAGTAAAAGTTCAAATACATGATCATAAGCTTTTGCATTAAAGCCGCCAAAATTATGATTGCACCAGTTTCCAAATGCCGGCCATTCATCATTAATAAAAAATCCCCGGTATCTGACGGATGGCTCTTTGCTGATACAGGCCATGTCTTCCCTCAGTTCTATCTTTTCCTGCTTTGGCGGCATCAGTCCGCACCAGTCGACAAACGGTGAGACTCCCAGCATTTCCGATAAATGAAAAAGGCCATAAATCGTTCCTCTTTTGTCGCTCCCGGCAATTACAAGAAGGTTCGATTTTGTCCTGTTTTTTATTTCAGGAAAAATCCATGCATAGCATTCTCTCTTTTGTTCCAGCTCTTTTAATTCCGCACTCCCGGCTTCTTCCAGCTTTTTCAGGAAGCTGCTTTTTCCTTTCGTCGCGGCAATGATCGTCCAGTCCTCCCCGCTGCTTTCCAGTGTTTCCGGTATCTCTTTTTCTACCAGAATCTGCGGTTTCTTTCCCGATACAAGTTCCACATCGTGTGCTACCTTTTCCGTAACTCTGATTACGCCCGGAAAGGCACTTTGCTCCAGACAAATTCTCATAGGATTCCCTCCCGTATTTTATAAAAAGCCCCCATCTGTTTACTGGTTATCACCATTGTAAACAAATAGGGGCCTTCGGACTATTTAGTTCTTGTCATTCAATATGCAAAAATTGCTATTCTTTTTGTTCATTCGTTGATCGAGCTCTTTCTGTAAATCCTCAAAATAGCTCTGTGGATCGCATGCGTTGTATGCTTCCATATAGGAATTCCATGTTTCTTCAAAATTCTGTGCCAGAATCACCTGCGGAAGCCACCGGTGTTTTACTTCATCCATCCGTTCCAGTGTCTGTCCTGCCTGTGTATTTGATGTCAGTGAATTGGTATACGAATACATGGGATACCACACTCCCGGCGCATCATTTCTCCCAAGCATATCTACATAGTTTGTTACTCCATACGCCTCAAAACATTCCTGTATATCCCGGGGCTGGCTTTTCCAGAATTCTACCGGTTGATTTTCCGGCGAAAATGCATTGATTCCATCTGACAGCATTCCTTCACTCCTTGGAAAATAGGAATATGTACAAAAATGCGTCTTTTTCAGTTTCCGATCATTTACCCTTACGCCCTGCTCCTCATTCAGATAAAATATTCCGTTTTCGTCTATCGAATAATCCAGATTTTCTTCTCCCCAGAAACGTAATTTCGTAATCTCCGGATCAAGGAGGTTATTTACAAACTGCATTGCCCCTTCCGGGTCTTCACAGGAAATGGTAATAGAAAGTCCTGACGCGGTATCCAGCTCTGCTGATCTTGCCGTATGCCACTGATTCTTTACTTTTTTGTCTATTGTTATCGGAAGTGGCACATAATCACATCCATAACTGCGCAGATTTCCGGAATCATACGCTGTCTGTATGGCATAATAAAACTGCCATCTTTGATCCACCATACCAAGAACAGCACCTGTGGACAGCTTATCCAGATATTCTTCATAAGTATCCAGAAATGTTTCCGGGCTGATCATTCCTTTTTTGTATTCTTCATTTAATTTCTGATAGTATCTTTTGGCTGTCGGTGTTGTATTATAGTCAATGACCTGCAGTGTATCTGGATCTACGATGCAGCTCCCATCATTCGGATATCCATCCAGAAATTGAGGAACATTCTCCAGACAAAAGTATCTCCAGTCATCGCATAAAATAGCAAACGGAATATTCGGTGTTCCATTTTCCAGACAGGGATTTGCTTCCTGATACCGTTCCAGAAGATCAAAATATTCATCCACCGTCGTGATTTCCGGATAGTCTGCCCATTTCAAAACTCTTGTCTGAATCCAGAAAGCTTCTCCGCTGTGGATTACTTCCGTGTCCTGTCCCTGTGAAACTCCGAATTGTGGAATCCAGTAGATATGTCCGTCTGCCTGCCGAAACAGGTCCCACTGTTCCTCTGTCAGATAATTTTTTATATTGGGATAATTGTCCCAGTATTCGTCAATGGGAATCAGTGCTCCTGCATCATATAATTTACTTTCGCCGGAAATAAAATCCGGATACTCGCCGGCTGCAATATAAGCATTCAGTGCATTATCCTTTGTCTGTCCTTTCAGCCATGTTTCTTCACAATCGGCTCCGATCTGTTCAGCGATCTTCTTTTTCATATCATTATCCGAAGTGATCTCTTCCCCTGTTGTTGAAAAAAAGGCCGTATAATGACGGATCTGATTTCTGCTGTTCTGGCTCTGGTACAGGAGAGCAGCTATTCCAGCTATCATCAGACTCCCTGCCAGTAATAATATTGTTGTTTTTTTCTTCATTCTTTTCCCCTGTCTCATTTCCTCTTTCTATTTGTTATAATAAGCACCTGATATTCTGCAATAATACTTGCTAAAAATAACACCTAGGCCTCTGGCTTAGATATTGTCATTATTGTTTTTATTTTATTGCTTTCTACTTCTTGCACACCAAGGGCAGCCCCATGTTAGCCACTTCAATTAAATAAGCAAGCTAAAACCTGTAATAAAAAGAGCCTGACGCATCAGGCTCTTTCAAGGTGTTGTCCGAAGACGGCCACCGCAATTCATAACTATAATGTACCACACAGGGTGAAATCCTGCAAGAAATTTTAAGAGTTATATGTTTTTCCTTTCAGCAGTTCTGCCGCAAGTGCCTCATTGATATCATCGGACAGATTGTTTTCCTCCGGTTTGCCGAAATATGTTTCCATTGCATAGCTTAAGGTATCAAACGCACCGGAAATGACCTACTGGAATGGTACAGACATCGAATATTCTGGATCCAGGAACGCAACGTCTGCCTGTGCAAAAATGATCTTACAGCAGTTGGAAACCAAACCGCCCTGTTTTATTCGTGGATCTTTCTGGTATTGCACATTTTAACAAATTCCGGATCAAAATGCTTGACCGCAGTTCCCTGATAGCCAAGATCCAGTGAACTGATTTTCTGCATCTCCTCTTCAGTCAGTGTAAAATCCCATATCTGGAAATTCTCTTCGATTCTCGCTTTGTGAACCGATTTCGGAATGACTACAACGCCGCGCTGTACATTCCAGCGCAGAACTACCTGTCCTACGGTCTTTCTGTGTGCGGCAGCGATTTCTTTTACCATCTCGTTGTCAAACGGATTGTGGCGTCCTCCGCCGAGCGGTGCCCATGCCTCCGGCACGATCTGGTACTCTTCCATGACTTTTAATGCAGACTCCTGTGCGAAGTACGGATGCATTTCAATCTGGTTTACCATCGGACGGATCGCTACCGTTTCGCAGAAGTTGGTCAGCACATGCGGATAAAAATTGGAAACACCGATGGCTCTTAACTTTCCTTCTTTGTATGCATCTTCCATGGCACGCCATGCGCTGAAATAATCTTTCATTGCCTGGTGCAGAAGATAAAGATCAAGATATTCCACGCCCAGTGTCTCAATTGAATGGTCGATGGCTTTCTTTGCCATTTCATAATTCTGCATATCCTGCACCCACATCTTGGATGTGATGAACAGCTCTTCGCGGGTACAGATTCCTTCCGCAATCGCCTCACAGACAGCTTCCCCAACGGCGTCTTCATTCGTGTAGGAAGCCGCTGTGTCGATCAGACGATAGCCCGCCCGGATGGCATTTAAAACAGATTCTTTACACTCTTCTTTATCTCTTACCTGAAAAACTCCAAAACCCTCCATCGGCATTTTTACACTATTTGTCAATACTTTATATTCCATTTTTTGTTTCCCCTTTCTTATTGAATAAATGCAGTAAACACATGCTCTTCCATCTTCGGCAGACCGTATTTATTTTATTTCTGGCTGTCCAGATCAATCTTCATATTCGCGTATGCTGCCAGTTTCTCTTCATCCGGGTAATAGTAGCGCACGTTTTTGTTCAGGCCTGCCATTTGTTTCATCTCTTCTTCCGTCAGTTCGAAATCAAAGATATCGAGGTTTACCTTGATGTGCTCCGGATTGGTCGATCCCGGGATGACGATGTTTCCAACCTGTGTATGCCATCTTAAGATGACCTGTGCGGTGCTCTTTCCATATTTTTCCGCAAGCTCTTTGACAACCGGCTCCTCAAGCAGTGCATGATCGCCGTGTCCTAACGGATACCATGCCATCACGCAGCAGCCGCACGGTGCAAGTGCTGCGATGGTTTCTTCATCGCGGTAATACGGATGTGCTTCCATCTGGATCACATGCGGTTTGATCTCGCACTCATCCAGCAGCTTTTTCAACTTTTCGCCCTGGAAATTGGAAATACCGATCGATTTGATTTTGCCCTCTTTGTATGCCTTTTCCAGTTTACGGTATCCTGCCATGAAATCGCCTGCAGGCTGATGGATAAACATCAGATCGATGTAGTCGGTTCCAAGCAGTTCCAGACTCTTTTCTACGGTTCCTTCTGTCAGATACTGGCTTACCCAGATTTTGGTGGAGATGAAAATGTCCTCTCTTGCCACACCGGATCTTTTGATTCCGCGTCCGACCGCGCGCTCATTCATGTAAGCCTGTGCCGTGTCGATCATGCGGTATCCGCAGGCTAATGCGTCCACAACCGCCTGCTCTGCCTGGTCTGGTGTCATCATAAAAGTTCCGATTCCCACTGCCGGGATCTGTACCTGATTGCTTAATGTAAAGTTCATCATCATAACCTCCCTGTTTTATTTTGATGTGTGATATTTTGTTATTTCCCTGTCTTTGTAGCTTTAGCTTATCACCCGGGAGTTGCTACCGATCAAGGACTTTTTTTAAAAAATTTCTAAAATCTAATCGTTCATTCCTATTTCGTATCGACTGAAATATTTACAAAAACGTCATATCATGAATTCCGTTGTCCATGATATGACGTTTTTCCTCTCAGCATTCGGTTTTCTATCTTTTTATCTTTTCAATCCTGCACTCATGTTCTTTCGTCTTTTTATTGTAGTTAATTCCCACCAGAAGAATATTTCCTGTATATTCCAGAATAGAATCCGGATATTTTTTATCCCAGATCTGCTCTATGGCGGTATCTGTGCTTTTGTTCCACTTAAGTTCTACCAGCAGCGCCGGATAACTTGTTCTGTATTCCGGTTTCGGAAGATAAACAAAATCTGCAAAACCGCGTCCGGTCGGCAGCTCTCTTACGGGTTGGAAATAATACTGCATAGAGCTTAAATATGCTATCGTAAGCACGCTGCTCAGGGAATTTTCATCATTATATTGGATCACCGAACTGTACTCCTGATGAATTCGCTCTATCCCATCTGCTACCGCTTTTTCATCCATATCCAGGGTTGCATCCAGCAAATCTGCGGATTCCTTCTGAAAAGTAATCATTTCATTCCATTTATTGCGTTTCACCGCATTGTTTAATTCATGTCTGATTTCCTCATTTGGAATAAAAACCTGCTCCCTGTCCTGATCGTAAGCCAGATATCCCAAGTGGATCAGATACGTCAGTACATCATCCCGGTTGGCGAAGCTTACGGTATCATTCTGGAAAGATGTCACATCCACATCCACGGCGGCCCCCGACATCATTTCTATAATTGCCGCCCGCAGTCCGTCGAAATTCATGTTAATCAGTGGCACGATTGCTTCATAGCTGCCGGTATTGGACCAGTAGCTTTTATATTTTCCATTCAGCATCAGGCTGACAACGGCTTTTGGATTATATACCTGATACCCTTCCAGAGAATATCCATCATACCATAATTTCACCTGCTCATAGATCTGTCCGTACCTGTCGCATAAATCATGCACTTCCTCTTCTGTAAAGCCAACATACGGTGCCATTCTTCCTGCATCCAGCATGGTAAATTCTTCAAAATTGTTGAGAGCGGACTGTGTCTTTAATTTCTTGATCGGCAGAATTCCTGTCAGATACGCCAATGCAATATATTTTGACGGTTCTGACCCTTTAAACATGCCACGCAGAAAATCAATATACTCTTCCTGTACTTTATGATTCTGTGCCTCATCACGGATCAGTACATCCCATTCATCGATGATGACAACAAATTTGTTTCCGCTGGCAGCCTTGATATAAGACATCGCACCATAAGCAGTTTTTACCGTATCCGGAATCAACTCTCCGTACTTTTCCTTCAGTTCCTGCAGGATCCCATGATTGATATATTCCACAACGCAATCCGCATTTCCGGCATCCATCATGCACCACTGGACATCAAAATGAATCACATCATACTGATTCAGATGTTTTTCAAAGGACTCTGCCTTATGGATCGCATAGTCCGCAAACAGTTCTCTGGAATCACTGCCTTTGCTGTAATATGCCGAAAGCATCTCCGCTGTGATCGACTTTCCGAAACGTCTGGGACGACTGCTGCAGATAAATTTCGATGTAGTACTGATCACTCTGTTGGTGTATTCCAGAAGCGGTGTTTTATCTACATAAATTTCCGAATGAATGACTTCCGAAAATGCTTCATTTCCCGGATTTAAAAATCTTCCCATTGCGTCCTCCTGTTCACATTTTTTCTGACTGATACATTCATTATACACGGAAAAAACGCGGATTGGTAGACTTTATCTTTTAAAAAATGCTGCACCACGGATTCTTTTTCCATGGTACAGCATTTCCAAAATTTCTATTCTTGATTAAATATCCAGCGCCGCATGATACCCCTGATATACGGCATTGGTGATGGTAGATACACGTCTTGCGTCTCCGATCACGCGTACAAACGGCGCGGTATTACGGAGCTGCTCTACAACGTCGGTTCTTGCTCTCTGGCCGAGGGCGCAGATGACGGTGGTTCCTTCTACGAGGTGGCGCTCCCCATTCGCGTCGGTGCACCATACGCCTTCCGGGGTGATCTCCTCGGCGCGGTAACCGGTGTGGACGGCTTTGACCTGTTTTTCGATTTCTTTTAAGAGCAGCGGGCGGTGGCGGACGTTTGCATCCGGGGCGAGGGCGTCGCGCATTTCGACGAGCTGGACTTCTTTTCCTTCCATGCCAAGAGAGATCGCACACTCGCATCCGGCGAGGCCGCCGCCCATGACAACGACTTTGTCGGAAATCTTGTCGAGATTGCGGTACAGCTCATTGACAACGACAACCTGCTCTCCATCCATGCCTTTGATCGGCGGAACAAGCGGACGGGAGCCTGCGGCGATGATGAGGGCATCCGGTGCTTCTTTCTCGACGTACTCCGGTGTTACCTCGGTGTTGAGGCGGATTTCCACACCTGCATTTCTTGCGAAACGCTCGTAGGTCTCGGTCAGCGCGAACATTTCCCGTTTGAACGGCAGGGCAATTTCGCTCTTTAAGATACCGCCGAGCGCTACTTCTTTCTCGCAGAGCACCACGCTGTGGCCTCTTCTTGCTGCAGTCCATGCAGCATACAGTCCGCCAGGGCCTCCTCCTGCGATGAGGACTTTTTTCTTCACCGGAGCCGGCTGTACTTCATCGCCCTCCATCTCTCTTCCGATCAGCGGATTGACGGTGCATCGTCTCGTGCCGGTTGCCGCACGCTCTGCCATACAGGTGAAGCACCGCAGGCAGTGCACGATATCTTCGGAACGGTTTTCCATGACTTTGCGCGGCAGGAATGGATCTGCGAGAAGGGCTCTTGCCATGTAAACAACATCGGCTTTTCCGGATGCGATGATCTCTTCCATCTGCGCCGGATCATTCAGACCGCCGATCGTTGCGACCGGAATGGAACAGTTCCAGGCTCGGCACAGCGCCGTGGCGGGAAATCGCATCAGCCGCATACGTTGCAGATGCCAGGGAATTTAAGACTGCGGTATCCAGATGATACGCATGGGAACCGTCGGTTACCGGGTGTACCATGCACTCGCTGACGGTGACAGCTGCTGCTCCGCCCTTTGCGCGAAGCTCATAGAATGCTGCGGACTTCGGTCCGATACATCCGTCGTTCGTGATATCAGTTCCGCCCATCGGTGCGGAAAACATGCGGTGCGGGAAGGTCTTTCCTGCAATGGTAATCGGGCTGCAAAGGTGTGGGTAATCGTATTTCATTTTTGCTTCCTCCTCTTTTTTAAATCTGTAAAATACCCCATTTTTTTTATTCAAACAGCATCCCCGGAAGGAAATGCAGTTTTTTGCCAATCGTTCTGGCAATGAATCCGACCAGAAGAGCTGCTACGATGGTTCCCTCGCGGACACCGTTCAGCTCACGCGCCAGGAAGAACGAAGCGGCAGCGGCAATGACGGCCATCGAAACATCGAATGCGATTTTCGTCACACCGAACTCCGTTTCCCATCTGGCAACAACCGCGCGGACAAAGGATTCGCCCGGCAGCATGACAACATCAGCGAGCACTTCCATGTAAACACCGACGCCGAGGATCAGACATCCGATCAGAAGATAAGCAACTTTTGCCGCATACATCTGCGGATTCAGTGCGTTTAACAGAATCATACTGAAATCAATAAAAAATCCAAAGGCAATGGATACCGGGATCTGAAGAAGGGATTCCGGTTTGAAATTCTTTCCGAGAATCACAATCTGGAGAACGATCAGCAGGATGCTGAAGATGATCGTAAAGCTGCCGAGAGATAATGCAAAGTTAAGACTTAATACGTAAGGGATCGAAGAGATCGGAGACGTTCCGAGATTTGCTTTGGTGATGAGCGCAACCCCGAGGGAGTTTACAAACAGTCCCGCAAGGAAAATCAGGTAACGTTTCAGAAGGTCTTTTTTGTTGTTTGTCATAGGTGCAGTTCAAATCCTTTCCTCATAATTGTAATTCTTTGTTATCTTACCACCAACCGCAAAACATGTCAACTTTTACATGTTTTATTTTACTTGTTTTTCCTGTGGATTTTCCGGCGAAGCTGTGCTATACTCAAAAACACAAAAGCAAAACGGTTTTGAAAAATTATTTGGATAAAGGAGTTTCATGCGAATGGGAACTTTGAAATATGCGATTCTCGGACTTTTGAACCGAAATGAAATGACAGGCTATGAACTGTCGAAAGAATTTGAGACAACCTTATTTGAATTCTGGAATGCGAAACACAGCCAGATTTATCCGGAACTGAAATCACTGAACGCCGAGGGGCTGATCCAGTATCGGGTGGAAATTACAGGAAATGTGCTGGAAAAGAAGGTCTATACGATCACCGATGAAGGACGGCGCGATTTTTCGGAATGGGAGGAAACGCTCTGCCCGATCCAGACGGCATCTAAGGATGAATCCCGTTTGCGGCTCTTCTTCCTCGACGGCGCCTCACCGGATTTCCAGCAGCGATTTCTTGCCGACCAGCTTTCCCAGCATCAGAAGCATCTGGAACATCTGCTG
>ERZ773108.1189-NODE-1189-length-27209-cov-5.675812_pt1 | contig 27209 bp, 33 predicted proteins | sample MGYA00580570_ERZ773108 | MGnify/ENA primary metagenome ERZ773108 (study PRJEB29015, sample SAMEA2737840) | human gut metagenome | biome: human gut; feature: human-associated habitat; material: faeces | place: China | collected 2012 ...
GAACTCAAGGCTGCTTTTTCGTTTACACCAACTCCGATTGTTTCCTTAACAGTTTGTTGTTTTACTAGACATTCGTCAACACTTCCTCTCTCACTTGTTTCTGTGTGTATGCTGCCAACTGCGCATGCGTATAATGTGAAAGAATTTCATGCGTATTAAACATGCTAACAAAAATAACCATGTTAGCTGGCACAACACGTCTTAACATATCACACACATCCTGGTAATTATTCTCATTGCCTAAAGCTAATTTAACATTGAGTAAATATTTATCTGCGCTTAGAATCAGGCGATACCCATTCTCTCCGCACATTCTTTTTAATTGCTGTTCCAATACCGGCAGTGTATATGGAAGCTGTTCATTCAATTTAACCAAAATTCTAAATTTTCTCTCGTCTTGCGTATCTGTATCTTTTGGAATAATTCCAAGAATTTTCTCCATACGCTCTATGCCGATAGAAGATGAATCTGATACAAATTGATTATTCAAGACATTTTCTGCTTGCGGCCAGACTATTTCGAATTCTGGCTGTTCAGCTTCCATAATTGCTTTTATTTCTTTATATACCATTAAATATGGTGGCAAATAATCTATTATCTTACGCTCCATCCGTCACACTTCCTCTCACAGGAATGGAATTGGATTCCAATATTAAATTCTCTGCATTTCCATTTATCTTTGTATTTGAAATATCAATTACTCCGGCACAGTCCAAGATTCTTGTTTCAATTTGGCTGATTCGTACAATTAACTGATCAGACGACGCCCAGTTTTTTGCAAGTTCCTGAAAATAAGCGTCAATAGCTTTTTCAATATAATTTCCAGATGTTTTCCAACTCCACCCTGTCTGATATACGATATTAGTTTCTATCTGAATCTCCTTTTGGGTCGTGCCATCTACCGTTACGATATGTCCGATTGGAGCTACCGAATCAATCTCTTTTTGTACTTTTTCTATCAATGTGGTTGTAGGCACTGTATAATCTGATGCAATAATAGTTAACTTTACCGTTCCACCGCCATTCCAGACAGGTGTCACTTTTACACCTCCAACGCCTTCTATAGCATATGTTTTCTGCTTATAGTCTGTAATATTGCCTCCATATGCCTGGCTCACAAGAGTATCAAAATATCTCGATCTGAGATCTTCATCTGATTCTTCATTTTCGCCCGGAATTAAAATAGCCGTGATTTCTGCTGTTTCTAATCCGTTAATATAGTCAATCGGAATCAACTGACCAGAAATCCCATTTGGAAGACTTCCTGCTGTCTCACACACCATCTCATACACACCATTTCCAATCGGTTCTTTAACTGTATAATTGTAATCTCCACAATTAAATCGCAAACCAGACAAATCCAAGTCAACCGGTTTAAAAGTTCCCTGAACAATCGCATGCGTTGCTGGCTGTCTTGTGATTCCTCTTTCCATGCATCTTTTATCCAGATAAACTCCTTGACAGGTATCTGCAAATGTCTGGTCTAAAGCTGTCTCTAATTCAGTATAAAGAATAGACATTTCAAATGCTGCCGGTGCAAGTGCATCAAATATAATCGCTCCCTCACGCTTATCTAGGGTATCTGGCACCCTAGACAACATACGTTCCATAATCTTTTCATATGTCATCTCTTCGAACATTAAACACTCACCTCTTTTTCCATCTGAAAATCACCAAAAATGGTGTGTACTGAAAATGTACACACCACCTCATGTTTTTTACTTGTATCAAATTCAAATTGATCTACCGAATTAATTCTTTCATCTTGCAACAATGCTTCTTCGATTCGCCTGGTTATCTCAGGACATGCATATGTTACTGATTCGCCAAATAAATCCACCAATTCTATCCCATAATTCCATGAGTATATCGGGTAGACATATCGTTCTGTACATAATATCTTATATACCACCTGCTTCATTGCTTCAATGGTATCCACCGTACCTCTAACGCTTTCACTGATCATTCGATAATTTTTACTCGGCATATCCTCTTCATTTATTTCTGTAAGCAACAAATTATTAACACTTGGGATCATATTTACACCGCCTTATCCAAAATAATATAACTTTGACCGCCCTGGATTCTTGCAAGGATCACTTTATCTCCTGTTTTTAATGCATTATGGATTACTATTTTTTTCGTCCCCTTTTCATATTCCCAATCAACATCAACAGACATCTCATGGTTTGTTACATTACGCGCTAAGACAAGTTGTTCTTTCCCAAGTATAAGCTTCTGGTCTACTTTAACTTTTAATGGAGATACGCTTAATACTGTTCCTTCATAAAATCCTGCTGGTCCGGCGGAATTTACTGCATCTAATGCTGCTTGCTTGATCTGTTTGATCAATCCATCAAATTCAGACAAAATCACCACCCCTTAATGTCAAATTCATAAAATTCTCATTTTCTCTAAAAACATGCTTACACGATTCCACCAACATCATAGACTGAACTTTTGCAACTCCTAAATCCAGAATAACAGGTAATAAACATCCTGCCCGGACTGATACATCTCCTATTGCATTCGTAATCTGAAATGATTTTGATTTTCTGTTATACAATTGCAATAAAGATTCAACTTTTTCTTTGCCATTTTCACCCTCAGATAACTTATCGTAATACTGCAGCATTCCCCACTCATTCATTTTAGATGAATCCTGCGCAATATATACATCTCTCTGTCCGGTGTTCTTATTGTCATAAACAAGCTTTATTTTGTTATACGTCTGATCATCAATGGATGAGCTATATTTATAATTTTCTCCTGTTTCAGAATCAATCAAAATATTAACTGCCAAATTTGCAATATTTTTCAGTGACAATGAGCCGAAATCATCATATAAAACATACATTTCACCAACATTCATTAAAGTCTGATCCAGACAATCCTGCATGATGTCAAATAAAGATTTTCCGTCTTCCACAAGGGATGGTATTACATAACCGGTATCTTCCACATCTCCAGTCTGCAATTCAAAATCTGCAGCTATCAGCTCTAAAACTTCACCGGCTGTTTTCCCATTAATCACATAAGTATCCTTATTTTTAAAATACCGCAATTGATCATATGCAGTAATCGACAGCACCGGTTCCTTGTCCTTTTCTATTTTAAAAATAAAGCCATAAAACACATTTAATCCATTCCAGCGCAATCTCACTGGATTACCCTCTGTGACATTTAATTTGCTGTCATACATACATTTAAAAGTTAACTTTCCCGGTGATCCATACCTTTCAGTTTCCCATTTAATATCCTCTAGTACGGCGGGAAAATACACAGTATCTCCATTCTGGATTAATAATTCTGCTGACATTTTCCCTCCTATACCGGAATCGTAAATACTTGATTTGGATATATCAAATTAGGATTGCTGATTCCATTTGCATTTGCAATTTTCATATAATATGTTTTTGATCCACTTCCATAAAACTTTTTTGCTATTACACTTAGACAGTCACCCTTTTTGACGGTATAAGTGGTTGGCAAACCATTAGATGGTGCTGTTGATGTATTACGAGAATTTTTCACCTTTGCTGTTGTCTTTCTCTGCGTAATCGATAAAATAGCTGTTTTCGTTCCATATTCCTTATACTGCTTAAGCTTTATCGATACAGTAACGTCTAAACCGTTCTTGCTTTCTTCCACAATGTTATAATTTTCAAGTGATACTTTCATATTCGTATCAAATAACATCTTTCCGTTAGGAAATGCTCGTGTAACGATAAATTGAAATGGCAGTTTACTTTTTTTCAATGTCTCTATAGCATTCAGAAAGGCCTCTGCTGGCTGATAGCCATTTTTATAAACTGCAAAACCATATTGAACATTCGGTAACAGCGCATCAAATTCAATTTCTGTCAAACTGGCAGATTTCAAAACATTAATTTCACCATCATTTATAAGGTTATATGTTTTATTCTGTCCACCAATTTTAAGAGTGAGCTTCGATGGTGCAACCGGCAACAATGTTTTTCCTAAATAAAAATAATATGCCATTTTATGAATGCACCCCCTCTGCTGCTTGCTGCAATGCTTCTGTTACTCCATTAGCCAAATACGAAATCACTCCATCAAGATCTGTATCCTGGCTTACTGTATTTGTAACCCCTCCCATATTTACATTTACACTTGCTGTTGTAAAACGATTAATGACTTCCCGCTCTGCAAGGTCTCTCATGTACTCCAAATTTTCATTGCTGATATCTACAGAATCTGCAATTGCACTTGTATCTTTCGAAATATCTCCCAACGTTGAAGCCATTCCATCCGATGCAGAATCATATCCAGCGGAAGTAAGTAAATCTGAAAAACTGTCTGTAGATAATCCGCCGGAAAAAGCAGAAGATATTTTATCATCAATTCCTTTTCCGAAATCATAACCACTTTGATACGCATCACCATAATTTATACGGTCAAGCGTGTAGTCTTCTGGATTTAACTGATTTGATGCTGTTCCTCCCGCATCTTCAATTTTAGCGTCGATTTTTGCCTGTATTGTATCCTGAAAACCACTCACTGCATCAGCAAGACTAGATCCAAAGATTGTATCTAGTAATTTTGCCGCGCTTTCAACAACACTCAGTATAAAATTGAAAAGAGACATAAACATGGTTTCAATAGCAATAATCGGATGTTCAAAAACAATTCCAAAAGATGCTGCGAAATTTGCAATTAAATTCCACAGGCCGACTCCGACTGTTATAATCCTGTTTACCCATCCTATCACAATATTTCCAATCAGAGCACCGGCTGTAGCGATTACTCCACATATAACACCTGTCGCACTGATAGTTGTACCCTGTACCTTATTAATTGCTGCAACGACCATGTAAATTACTGCTATCACTGCAACAATGGCAAGTACAATCCATGTAAGCGGACAAGCATATAAAGCAGCATTAAATGCAATCTGTGCCGCAGATGCTCCGGTTGTAGCTGCCGCTTCTGTTGCTGTAGCTGTCCCATGCGCAACCGCTCTTATCGCAGCGACCAATTTTAATCCGTTGGAAACTGCTTCATATGCATTATGCATTATAAGCACACCATTATAAAATGCCAGTGCCAATGCCACACTATAAATAATTGGACTGATAATGGACCAGTTATCAGATACGAAAGCGGCTCCCTGAATCAGCGTATTAACCACACTCAGTGATACATTTGCAAGTACAGCCATATCATTTATTGCAGTCTGCGTAAATTGTTTAAATTCCTCACTATTCGCAATCTCATTAATTCTCTGTAATACCGGTTGGAATTTCATTAATGCTGTATTTTGCATAGATGTCCAAATCTGCGACCATGTCATAGGCATATTATTAAACTTGTCGTTGATCTCATCAGAAGCAGAAAAGATTGCCTGTTTTACAATATCAGCCGAAATCTGTCCCTCCGACGCCATCTGCCGGATTTCTCCGATTGGGACTTCGAGATAATTTGCGATCTCCTGTATAAGGTTCGGAGCCTGCTCAAAGATACTATTAAGCTCATCACCACGAAGGACGCCAGAGCCTAATGCCTGTGACAACTGCAACATTGCATTTGAAGCTTCTGTCGTGGATGCGCCGGCAATTACCATCTCTTTTTGTACAAGATTTGCAAAATCAACGACCTCTGCCGAACTGCTAAAAGCATCCTTCGCATTATTTCCGAATTTTGCAACGACTGCTGACATATCTGCAAATAAACCTCTGGCATCCTGCGCAGACGCATACACTAGATTAAATAAATCTGACGTACTTTTTAAATTTCCTCCTACAGATTCGAAACCATTATTCATCATTTCAAGACGTGCCGTTATTGCTGTCAGTTCGTCTGATGTATCAAGAACATTTTTTAATGTCTGTACTGTTGCTACAGTTGCGAGTATACCTGCAGCTTTTCTAAATGCATTTTCCAATCCACCAGCAGAACTTCTTGCCTTTTCTGTCTGTTCCTGCATTTCCTGTATCTTATTATTTGATCTATCTAACTCATCCTGTATATCCTGAATCTTTCTTTCATATCCATACAATTCCTGCGTGATTGCCTGAATACCAGCAGAATTAAATGCAGAATTAGTTGCCTGATCTGTATCATGCAATGCATCCGTTGTGCTGTATAAAGCGGCTGTGATACGATTTAATGGTCCTGTCATCTTATCAGTTATCTCAATAGCTGTTCCTATCGCCATAAATCCACCAACCTTTCATGAGCATAAATATAATTTTAATACTCTTGTTATTTTGAGCTATGCTTCATTTTTTCTTCCTGCCTTTTTTCAGCTTCAATCCTCAAATCAATTGCCGCATAAATAAAAGCACGCTCATTTTCATCTAGTTCCATTAATCTGGACGGCAATATATGAAGCTTATGCAATGCATAATATGCATAATTGGCTTCACTATCGCCGCCTTCTATTAGTTTTTTGCCTCTTCCACCTTATCATTCATGGTTTCATCTAATCCGTTGTATTCCTGGACAAATTCGACAAAATTGTTATACTCTGCCGGATCATCTACCATTTCTTTCAAAAGATCTGATGCAGTTTTAACTCCATAGGAATCCTGTAACTCTGCATTATAAAGATCTGGGTATACTACAGCTGAAACGAGTAATTCTGCTACATATTTAGAAGAATTTACTTTTGGTCGCATAACACCCGGTTTTCCGGTGACTGGAACATCTATTGTGCATTTTTCTCTGATAGCTTCTGTTTCTTTTGTTGATAAAGCTTTAATTTCCCATTTTAACGGTTCTCCATTTTCATCGCATAATGATTTTGTTGCAGCAAAAAATGCATTTTTCTTTTCCTTTTTGTTCTTTTTCAAAAAATATGCTAAATTTCCCATATCACTTACCTCATTCTTAAAATATAAAGGCAGACACTGCATGATCTGCTAATTGTCTGCCTCAACTCTTTACATATATTCTGGATCTGTATATCTCTCTGGCGAATCAAAATCCATTGCATATCCTTCAATGGTCTGCTCTACAAATTCGCCGTCTGCGTCGAACATCGATAAAAGAACATCTCCCTCAATTACACACTGCTTATATACCTTCGTGCTCCGTCCCATACATGTTGCTGAATCACTACTCGTTACCTGGCATTCAAAGGTTGGCAATAAGCCTGTATTCTTAAATTCCTCGATCAATTTATCAAACATTTCACTGCATTTATAAACTGTCATTGAGAATTTAATGGTAAGTCCGACCGCTTTTTTACCATCAATCAATGCACCTAATCTTGTCACATCGGCATTTTTGACATTTGCTTTTGCTTCAAATTTTTTTGCATTAAGCATAGAATAACGTCTTCCATTAATTGTGCAAAAAAACTCTGCCTGTTTTGCGCTTGGTGCATCCTGCGTATTCATAAACTGTTTCGACATGCCCATCTTCCTCCTGTTACTCAATCATTGATTTCATGTACAATTTTTCCATTGTGTTAATAATGGTAATTGCACTGTTAATAAGTACTGATTTCTTTGTATCACCCTGTTCGACAGTAATATCTTCTGGATCAAAATCTTCGATTGCATTGATATCGCTTAACTGCTGATCAATTTTCACAATATCTGACCACAAACTTACTCTTCCCGATTTGTCATTCGGAACCTTTCCAAGATATTTGGAAGCAAAAATTGAAGCAATGGAATCTGCTCTTGTGTCGATGACGCGGATTGTCTGATTATCCTTGAAAATATCGCCCATTTCGTCTGTGATGCTGGTAAAAGAATTGATATCCTCAAGAACATGAACCTCTGTACCCACCTGATGTAACACCCATTCGCCTTTTTCCAAAGCTTCTGTAAGTTCATCCTGGGTAAATTCAGTGTTAATGCTTAATTCGCCATCATATTTCATATTTGTCGCAGATTTATTTACAGCAGTACCGGCAATAACACCTGTAGCCCAATACACAAGTTCTGCACTGTTTTTCACATTTACACATGAAATCGAATCAGCCGAACTATAATCGTGCATAACCACTTGTAATCGAATGCCTACATCATTTCTTAATCTGTCTGCAAAAGCGGCATACAGTCCTTTTACTGCACTTTCAGATCCGGCATATCCAATTGCATTCACATCTGGATAAGAACTGATTTTATCTAAAAATGCCTGATGATTTGATGTCGATGCTGTACCATTTGTTCCACCGCTTAATGCTGTTGCTGCTGTAACAGACAATTCAGCGGATTTTTTCCACATAACAAAATCATTATCAATAAGCTCTGATGCTTTGGAAACTGTCTGACTGTCCATTTTTTCAGTTCCAAGATACAGTAATACATCGAATCTTTCACCATCATCCACATTTGTCTGAATAACAACCTTAAGGTCATTTCCCTTTTTGCCTGTATATTTTGCTTCCGCAAATGTATTCGAAGCTTTCACTCCCCCAGAAGTGACTTTGTATACATATACTTTGGACGCATGTTTGAAAAGTTCTCTTAATGGCAACATTTCTGCCGCATCATAGTCGAATCCAAACATTTTTTTACTATCCTTCATGAAATCCGAAGCTGTGACACCAATCACCTTATCATCAGCACCCCAGTCCAATTCCAATGCCATTGCAGCTACGCCCCTGTCTGATAACGTTGCTGATGCAATTGCTTTTGAAATGAACTGAAAATAAGCCCCTGGAAGTACTTTATTCTGTGTTAAATATGTTCCTCCACCTAATGCCATTATTTTCCACTCTTACCCTTTCCGTAAAACGAATCAATCATCTTATCAATTTCTTCTGTTGAATAATTTTTATGCTTGTCCAGATTCCCAGCCAAAAAATCTCTGTACTTTTTATATCTCATGGAACTTACAATCTGTTCCTTTGAGAATAAAATCTTTTCTGGTTCTTTTTTTGTTTCTGCCATGTTATCCTCCTTTACATCACTTTTGTGCTCTCCTCAAACTGCATCATACTTTCTAATTCCTCTTTTTTGAGTAAAAAGAGATCATATGTAATCTGAAAATGTAAAACTCCATCCACTACATTTCCACTTACATTACTGCCATGTATAATCTTATCCTCTACAGTAATATCACCGAGGCATTCGATTAAAGTCTCATAGACGGTATTACATTCATCCACAGGCTCATCATCTGATTTAGGAAAATAGTCAATCACAAACGGATAATATCGTCTTGAGCGAACTTTTCCGGTCACTTCCACACTTGGATTCAGACACATAACAGAAAAACACGGATTTTTTAATCCCTGCTCTACTAGTTCTGTATATACTTTAAAATGTGCTGAACCATATTCTGTCCTGATTGCTGCAATAATACCATCAATTACTTTTTGTATCATTCATCGCGTCCTCCAGAAATTTTTGCAATTTTCGTTCTAAAATCTGTGGTGTAACGGTTCTCAACTCATTTTCAGAAATTGTCAGCATATACTTTCCAGGAACCCATCCTTTATGGTCTCTTGTTCTATGTCCATATTCAACGTACACAGCATATTCAACAGCATTTGTAACATCAATAATATATGTGTTTCCCTCTTTACGAACACTCATATTTTCTTGAGATATTATTTGGTCTGATCCAAATAAATTATCATACATTGCCTGAGTTGTATCCCGCTTTGAATCACCCGTTTTTTCTGCTGTCCACCCACGCCGCAGCGTACCGCCAACTTTATTTTCATAATGTCCAACAGGTGTACGCTTTATTACTTTTGCTAATAATCTGGCAGCCAATTCTTTACAGCAGGCCTTCATAAATTCATCTTTCTGCTGTTTATTCAGATCCTCGATTTTTCTTGTGAAATCCTGTAATTCTTTATACTTTACGCTCATTATGACCACTTTTCCTTCAATTCAAGAATAACTTCCTGATGTGTTTCATATACCGCCGGCTTACCGGAGCTTGCATAATCCGTTGTGACACCATTCTGCGTTACCGTAATCTTTGAACCTGGTTCTATGATTCTCTCCGGTTTTAAAAACAGCTTTACAGTTTGTGTTTGGATTGAAGCTCTATCTCCTTCCTTGGCAGATTCCTTACTATTAAAAGAAAGTCTGCAAGGCTCATTCTCTAAAATCACAGCATTAGTAAATCCTGTCGATCCATTAGGCTTCTCACATTCTGCACGTTGCGTAACGGTGCATCTTCCATCATATGTGCTTTCAATGATTTTTCTTACCATGTTCATGTGGACACTACCTTCCTGTATCGGTTTAAAGATGATTTGTAGTTTTTCATGAGACTATCTGTAAATGATGCAGATACAGTGCCAAATGATGTAGAAGTATCACCGATTTGAGCCGAAGAAACTCTTTGTGGTGTCTCTGTTTCTCCCGGCTTTTCATTTCTGTAAATATCCACATGCGCAAGACTGTTGTTTCTAATTCTGCCGGGATTTCATCAATGTGGCAGTAATTTTTTACAATGTCTTTTGCGTTATCCAATGCAAACTCTACACATATTTCTATGCTCTGCTCATCGGCATTTAATCCAAGAAGTGCCAACAGCCTTTCGGCTGTCAGCTTGCTACTCCCTTCCATGATTATCACCTACCCGATTTTGTGTTTAATAGCAACAATTCTAAGCTGTTTTGACTCATATACAGGTTTCCAGTTCTCTGCCATCGCAAGTTCTGTACGGAGCGGTGTTTCCACATGATCACGTTTTGCTCCAGTGTATGCAATTCCTCTTGGATGTAAAATAAATGCTTTACGGTTAATGAGATAATCAATACCAGCACCGGTCTGTTTATCACGATCCGTCTCGGTAGCCACAAACCCAACAGGAGAACCATTACCATATGCTACTGCGCCATTTCCAAAAAGATATGTAGTGTACACACCTCCGGCACCTACTGGGCATCCGTCATCTACAGTTACACGTCTACCCTGATAGGTATCAAACTCTACATCCGTAGAATCACGCTCTGTCTCAATGAGATTCAGTTTCTTCAGATAAGACTTTGTTGCTGAATGCATTGCGACGCCAGATAACTGTGACTGTGCATCACCAAGCAACTGACATGCATCAATAAATGCTGACGCACTGATCTGCTTTGCTGCTTCTGTCTTACCTGCAGTAAGATCGAGAATATGATCTTTCATTCTGGTCTCTGCCGCCGGTGTTCCTTCCGATCCTGCTGTAGTTGTACCAAATACTCCAGTAAGAATCGCAATCAGCTCTTTCTGCATATCACGTGCCCAATAAGACGCAACCAGATCACCAATCGCTTTCATTGGATCAGCACCTGCCAAAGCAGCGGAAAGATTCGTTGCTCCCCACATATTCTGGCGGAAAATGGTAGTTGATACATCCTCATTGGAACCAATTTTCTTAGCAGTCATCTTGACATCTTCAAGAATCGCTTCGGATTCCCCCTGTAAATCCTCAAAAAACGGCATATTATGTGTTCTTGCCGCTTCGCTTGCCAACACATCAAATTCTGGACTGTTTACCACAATCCCACTCTTGAAAAACTCTGATAACTCCATTGTTCTGTTGATTACATACGGGTTAAAAAGTTCCGGTACAATAACGTCTGAAATTTTTGTAATTGCCATAAATATTTATCCTCTCTTTCTTAAATCGTTACTCCAGCCGCAGCGGCAAGCTCTTTTGCCTGTGCTGGATTTTCTTTTAAAATACGTCCCTGCTCAGTCAGATTAAATGTTTCCTTTGCGAATGGATTTGTTGTACCACCTGCGCCACCATTTTTCGGATTATACGGTGGTTTCTGCTGTTCCTGTTTAAACAAATGTACCATCGCCGCATCCTCTTTATATGGTTTCACAGCATCCTCTACGCCAACAGGTTTCCCTTCTTTATCGAAGTTGAACTTATCCAGCCCACCTGCCTTATAAATCAGATAGTCTGGATCCAGAACTCCCTGCTTTGCAAGAGATTCTTTTAAGGCGTATGTTTTTGCTGTTTTCTCTGCTGAATCTTTAAGGTCTTTAATCTCAGTTTCATATTCTCCAATTTTTTTCTGCAAATCTGCATTATCTCCATTGGATTTTTTAAGCTCTGTGATTGTGTCGTTTGCAGTTTCCAACTCTTTGACTTTATTATTAAAATCATCTTTTGGTACTGCATGTTTTGGGAACTCTTTCTGCGCCGCATTCATGACTGCATCCACATCAAGTTTTCCATCTTTAATCTCTGCCTTTTCTAAAATTGCCTTTAACCATTCCATTTTTTTTATCCTCCATAGATTTTTATTCCCGCTCTCCGGGTATTGGGATTCTCTGTTTATTCTCCAGATGAGTAATGCCGTTCTTTAATGTCTGCGGATAAAAGACAATATAAAAACAGGACTGCCGGAGGAACTTACTTAGCGTCACCTCTGCGCTGTTCGGTTCATAGATTTCCGGTTGCCCTGTTATTACTGGTTTTTATTGCTTTTTTACGGATATTGTTGTAATATATACATAAGATATCTTAATAAGAGTCATTTTGTTCCCCCCTTTGCCTCTGTGTTATACAGAGTTGCCGGGAGCGAAAATGGCTCTTATTTATTTCTTTTATAGATTTTCACAATCTCCTGATTCTTTACCAAAATAATTATATCAACAAATGCCGTATTTCTTGAGCTATAAATTCCTTGTATCTGTTGCTCTATCTCATCCATGCTTAGTGCAGTTTTGTCAGCACATATAACAAAATTATTTGCTTGTTTCTTTTTCGATTTTACCATCCCATACAACGTATTTTTTCCATTTCCAAGGGGAGTTTTCAAATCAAATTTTATTCCATCTATCAGGTAATCCGGTGTCTGTATATTTTGAGGGAACGTTATCCTTGGAACCATCTTTATATCTTTCCCAGTTCCTTTTGCAATAATATTTGCAATTTCTTTTTCATGTTCCGAATAATCCAACAGCACTCTCTTTCCATCAACTTTGAAAGCTTCACCATTTACAAAATATTCCTGTAAATCCTCTACTTTACCAATTTTATTATCTTTCCCTATCCAAGATGCAGTTTTATCAACTGGAATCCCAAAGAAATTCTGCTCCCGTTTTTTGTCAGTATATTCTTGTATGTTTTCTGTTTTGGTCTTAAATTTTACATGTTTCCACTCCTTTTCCGCTCCATATCGTGGTTGGAAACTGTTTGACACAAAGTCCGCATCACCATTAACAAACGATTTTTTCCACTCCTCAAACGTCGTATCTGCCGGCACATAGTAGGTCTTTCCATCCTCGCCACGGGCAGCACGTTCGCCCACACTGTCAAATTCATCATCAAAATAAGGGCATGTACAGCCACGGCAATTCGGATGAAATGGCGGTACGGTAACACCAATCTTATAATCTTTCATTTGAAAATGTTTTCCATCCATCTCTCCACATGTATCACACGTATTGCTATCTAAGGTCTCAACCACTTGGAACTCTTCCACACCAAGATCAGAAAAACATGATTCCTGTGCCTTTGCAGAAAAAGCCGCCGATTCCGTCTGAACAATCCTCGCAGCCTGTGACCTGCTCACTTTCATGTTCTTGGATATTTCCTGTATAGCTCTATCCGGTGATTCCCCTGTAATACACATTCGAGTTAAAGAATCATGCATACTGTTAATTAGTCTTGTTTTGTCCATCCAAACACGATCTGAAAAGTTACGTCCATCAACAGCCCACGGTTTATGTATAATATCACTGACTTTCTCTGAATTAAAATTCTGCATCTGCCAGCCAACACCCATACCTCGCTGTACTTCAAATGCTGTGTGATAATATCCAGATGTATAAAGATTTGTAATATGCTCATCTATGGAATCATGATAATTTCCGTACAATTTTTCAAGTTCCTGCTGTGTCTGTAACTTAAGTGCCTCCAATCTACTGATATGTACCTTTGCCGAAGCATTCTCAAGCTCTTTCATCCACTGCTGATTGATACCGTTTTCTTCTCCATATTTAATATAATCCTGTACATCCCACTTAAACTCTTCCAGCTCATCGCTGTTGAGCAATCTCCTTGCCTCTATCATTGAAATTTTGTTATTGGATGCAAATCTCTGATACCAAGCATTAATTTTTCCGTCTAATACTTGTTCCGTACGCCGGAACTCCTGCTCGATACCCTGCATGGTCTGAACGGATGTGTCATGCTGCGCTTCTTCCAACTGCTGGAAACGTTCCTGCCAATATTCACTTGTCCGCTTTTCCATGCAATCACCTCATTTCATAAAATTCCCAACTCTTTATATACTGTTGCAATCTTCGGAAACTGAATTGCTATCCAATCAACCATCGTTTCTTCATGCCCTGCGTGCGAAGTATGCTCAAAATTATCTTTCAATCCACTTTCATTCAAAAATGCATGAATAATTTCATGGCGCAAACAACTCTTAAAATACGCATCTTTTTCTTCGTCATTGTGAAACCAAAAATGCTCTTCATCATCTAAATCTGCTATAACGATCAGTGGGATTTCGCTACAACAGTAACCAGCCCACGAATTTTGGCTTAATTCTTTATCTTCTGACCATTTATGTATTTCTATTTGATATTCCGTCCCCAGAATCATCACTGTTTGCTTCATTAATTTTCTCCTCACCTTTTGAATTAAAAGCTCCAACATAAGCATCTGCTTTCTCTTGTGCTTCCTGTGCTTCTTTTTCTAACTGTTTTAATTCTGCGTCCGCATCCTCAACAAGTGGATGATTTTTAAGGATTGTCTTTTTACTTACAATTCCGACCGAATCCTTGCAAATCTGTGCCTGTTCCGCGTCATTCTTTACACAAGTGCGGGACCATGTCTGAATGATTTTCTTACAATCAATCCCTTCATGTCGGCATATCGCTCTTACCAGACGTGCAAACCCAAGCTGAAACTCCGTTTCAGTCAACCCAGCTTTCATCTCCAGCAATGAATACATGAATTTAAGAGCTTCTCCACTCTGATTCCCAAAATTCTCCGGCTGTGGATCAAATCCCTGCCCTTGTTCAAAAATAGCCTTTCTGGTGGCTTCCAACACGCTGTTACGTGCTTCAATCGGTATTTCAATGTTGAGCGTGCTCACTCCCGGATTACTTCCATCATCTCCATCAACCTTGATAGTTTTGTATTTTTTCAAGTCTGATAAAAACGTGTCGAGATCAGTTCCGCCATACCCAGACAGTACAAATATCAATTCCTGTATATCATCCAAATCATTAATAAAACCGCTGTAGACCTTGTCGTAAACGTCTATCAGCGGTTTTATATTTTTCAGATCGTTTGTATTCGTGTTGTTGTTCGGGAATGGAATAAAAGGCACCTCTCCGAATTCATGCCGATATTCTGCGACAAAATCTCCGGTATCCGGCACCATGAAAGTGTTGTAGTAGAACAGCCCATCTTCTAAAGTGTCGCCACACTTCCGACGGAACGTCCAACAACTTTCCTTATCCCAGTATTCATAAATTGTATAGGTATCTCCTGTTTCCTCGTCGATTTCATCATACACACGAAGAACACCGAGCAGTTTCTTTTTCAAATCGTGTGATTCAATCGGAATAATCTGCTTGCTGTCGACTACCGCCCACTGGAATGTCTCATCTTCATCCTCCCAGTAATGAATCCATCCCACCGATGCATTGGAAGCATTTACGCACAGCTCCATGCAGTTTTTCCGGTATTCATCACCGAGTACTTCTGTCACGACTTCACTTCCATGCTCATTCCCAATATCAAAAAGTGGCGGTGCTGTAAACATATATGCAGCCTTTTGATTGACAATAAGTCCGTGGAAGTTCCTCGGAATCCGGTTATCCGCATTACGCAACGGATTATCTGCATCCTCTTTTCTCTCATCACTAATTTTATTAATTAAAATATCCGTTTCATTCCGGTAATACCGCTCTGCCTGCATAGCATTAAAGGAAAACTTTGTATGTCCCGGTTCATATTTTCTTATGAGTTTTTTCATAATCTCAAGTTCCATGTCTATCACCTCTATTTCAAAATGCTGATACCGCCCGGCTTGCGAATAATCGTATAACAGAAATACCGAAGAGCATCCATCGCATGATCGTGCTGCTTTACCGGTTTATCCTCGCCACGCTCAGATGCTTTCTGATCCCAGATATACGACCCAAACTCTTTGATCGTATTCGGACACTGGTCACTGATGGAGATTTTCCCCTGATTCAGCAACGATGCCACAAACCGGATTCCATCCAACACATCATTTTTTGCTTTCTTGATCGCATAGCCTCGCTTTTTCAGCTCCGCAATGAAGGACGCTGCCGATGGATCTATAATGATCTTCACCGGCTTTATACCACCAAGCCACCGCTCCAGATCATCCGCATACTCACTATCCGTTTTCTGCCTTTCCTCATCTCGGCCGGAATAATAATACTCGCGGGAGCACACCCACCGTCCAGATAGTTCTTTGCACCACAGCAGGAATACCGTGGCATTTTGCGTACCATAATCACAGGATACATAGTAATTCGTATTGACCAGATCAGCCGTGCTGGAAATCACATGCTTGGCAGTGTCGAACATATCGTAAATAATGCCCTCTGCCATCGCCCATAGTCCAAGGATGTACCGGCGGTAGAACACACCTGTGTACATGCCACGGTATCGTTCCTTGATTTTCTCCGACAGACTCAAGTTATCATCCATCGTGAAATGCAGATACAACAGATGCTTTTCTTCTCTCTTATCAATCCATCCGGTCTTGAACCAATGATACGGTCCATCCGGGTTGCAGTTGAACCAATACTTCGAACCATCAACAGAACATCGTCCGGTTGCCTGGTTCACGAATGATTCCGGCATGAGCGCCACTTCATCAAAAAAGACCCCAGCTAAGGTAATACCCTGAATGAGATCCTGTGATCGTTCGTCTTTGCCGCCAAATATATAGAAATAATTGGTTACATCTCCTTTTGTGATGATTACCAAATTGTCAGCCCTGTGATCTGCCACCGTATAACCGCGACTTCGCAGCATCAGCTTAAGCCAAAATAATACATTTCTGCGGAAAGAACCGATTGTCTTGCCGCACATACCAAAATTTTCGCCGTCAAATGTGCTCATCGCCCACATAACAAACGATAGCGACATACTCACCGTCTTGCCAGATCGAATAGCACCATCTGCGATAATACCATCCTTATCTTTAACCGGAGAATCTTCACACCACCAGTTCAATACCTTGCGCTGCTTCTTGGAAAATGGCTTGAACTTGAAAACCCGCTTAATCTTACTGATTCTCTTCATCGCACCAGTCCTCCGCGGCAGTACCATTCAAAGCTTCAAGGAATCCATCATCTGCAACCTCATCGCCGTCATCTGTCTGAACTTTGGCTTTCAGTAATGCAATCTCTGCTTTCTGCTTCTCAGTGGCAAGATCCATGTGATCCGAAAGCCACTGCAAAGCTTTCATCCGGTCAGCAAGTTTTACCTTTACGCCGTCCTTGCCTTTGGACACTTCTGAAATAATCGTTCCGTCCACATCCGCATCATTCTTGATATTGACATGGCTTACTGTGATAGTCTTTCGTTCTCCAGTGTCCAGGATCACATCTACATCCTCATTTCCAAACTCCACAAAATCAGTCACATCGGCAAAAGCAATGTCCATATACTTCTGGAAGATGTCTGACTCACTCAGGAACTCCCTGTTGAGACGTTCTTGTTTCAACCTGAAAATTTCATCTTTTATCCTAGCATTTCCGAGCAGTCTAGGACCATTTACCACGGCAGTCGCATAATCAACATCATACGCTTTCTGATATGCCTTGGTGGCATTAAAGCAACGAATATAATAAATGCAAAAAAGCTGTTGCTTATCAGTCAAATCAGCGTTTTGTATCACCGCTTCTACTTCATCTGCAACAGACTCTTTTTTTACTTTCTTTGTTTGTTTATTTTCTTTCGCAACGTTGCGTTTATTTTTTTGCAACGTTGCATTCGTTTCGCCATTCCATTTGTACCGGTTTTTCCAACTTCGTACCGTTCCCTCTGCTACTCCTAGCTGATTTGCAATATCTATTAGCTTAAGCCCTTGCTTATACATTTCAAAGGCTTTGTCCGCTCTCGCATCTTTTGCCTTTGGCAAGGACCATCACCACCATTTCTTTTATCAGTATCCCTCAAATAACTTAGGGGGAATAGGGCGCCATCCGACGCCCATAAAAAAAGCGTAAGCAGATTCTTCTCTACTTGCGCTCTTTTCATTTTATATATTATCACGAATATATGTATCATTGTGTATCATCTTTATCAGATTCCTCATTTTCTATCATCAGTTGATAGTATACTCCTGTTGGATTGAAGTTTTTTAATGCATTAGCATGAATCCGGTGAATTTGTGCCCACTGATACCCCATATGCACACAAATCTTTTCCCAGCTGTACCGACGAAGATACCGATATGTTAATACCTCTCTTTCTGTCTCATTTTCCATCTTTTCAATATTTGCAAATATTTCTGCATATAGATCAATACGTTTGTATCTGGCAGCTATTAGCTTATTTATCAGTTCGTCCAACTTTGCCATATAATCAGACAGATCTGTTTTATTATGTGCATGCGGCATATCATCCATAATAACAGACGGCATCATTTTATCCAGTCGCAATTGTTCTATTTCTTCCTCTATACGTTTGGCTGCATTTATGGATGGAATATATGATTGTAAGTACGCCTTTTTCAAATCATTATTGTTCACTTTATTTTCCCCCTGGTATTTCTTTTAACAGAATTTTATCACGTACTTACTTATTGTTTGTGCCAAGTTTAGGGCAAAAAATACCAACCATCGTATTTGACGGTTGGTAAATGTTCACAATTACATTTTTAATGCAATACATTATTAATCATATATTCATCGACTTCATAAAAATTGAACTCACTCGAATTAAATATAGCATTGGAATAATCAGAATATCTTGGTAAATGTGATTCTATTATTGAAGCTTCTTCATGCCCTCTTCTCTTCAATTCTTCACACATTTCCCTTGCATAAGGTCTTGAGTCCAGATTTAAACAATCATCTCTTGTAACAATGCTTTTCCGTTCATACACATTAATTACAAAATCTATATCTTTTTTATCAAGCATAACCTTTCCTCCTCACTTCTTTAGTCATAAGGAAATTATAACTCTTCAACCAGTAATATACTACATTTTTCTTATCCTCCCCACTCAATCCTCATCTGTCCATTCTTCTCTTCTACCAAATGACACATCCTCTGTCTCATTAATCTTTTTGCCGTATTACGCCTCCTATAAAAACTTCTCCTGCTGATCGGAAGAATACCATAATGAGCCTCAAGCATATCATAGGACACCTTGTGTATTATGGATTCTGTTAATTCTCTGGCTATGAAGCTGTCTACCTCATTACAGATCTCATACGTTTCTTTTTCACTCATCATGCACATTCCCCCTTTCGTGCAAGTTGTTTATATATTATGCAACATTATAACATATATTTTACTCGTTTTATAAGCTTTTATTATAATCTAATGCAACATTTTTATTTATATATTGTTTTCAAAAATAAAAAAGAGCCGGACATACAAGACATTTATGTCTTATACATTCGGCTCTAATCGGCACTAACAATACATTTTTTATACCATATTTTGTATTTTTTCAATAATTACTTAATACTGTTGGATCCAAATTGTTCCTCCTTTTGCGTTCTGCGGTTCTTCTTTCGACATTATTATATCTGGCTTATTTTTTGTTTTTTCGTCCACAACATCTTCTGCAACTTCTTTAGTATCTTTGTACCCTAATCCATTGTTATTTATAGTTTGTGCTATCTGTGAATTACTAATTTCAAGCCTTTCAATCTCCGCCTTTAAATCTCCAAATTGAATTTTAAGTTTGTTTGCTTCTCTTATTTCTTTCCCACCAATAATTCCAACAATAATCCCAATAATTGCAACTATAAGTTCTCCTAATGCTATCCAATCAGATGTTCCCATACTATTTTCCCCTCAATCTTTTGTGATATGGAGATTATACCACTCCAACCGCCAATTTTCAATTTTCAATATATTGCAAGTCAGCTGCGAGTCTAATTTTCTTCCCTAATCCACATTCCTACCGGTAGTTGACCACTTATAACAACCAAATCCCTGCTTTGCTTTTATAAACAATTTACATTTTATCTTCTAAGCTTGTGCCTGAACTTCTTTAATAAACGCTCTCATCATTTTGCTAATCTGCCCTGCCTGGCTTACACCTGCACTATCACAAGCTTCTGCAAATTCTTCTGTCAATTCTCTTTTTAGCTTATATGACTTGCTGATCAATCCAGCTTTCTCGTTCCACCGATCTTGTGGTCTCTTCTTTTCTGCACCCATGTTATCCCTCGACTATACCAATGCCGGCACTTTGCTCAACTCATATAATTCATCCGGGCAAATATCTTGACCTTCCGGCCAGACAACAGTATATCCATCAGTTTCTACTGCATTAAAATAATTGCGATCATGAAGTTTCCCATACCACTCGCCTCTGATGTATGGTTTTACATCAAATTCTTTTCTCTCACCATTATCAAATTCTACATCTAAAATATAATTATCCTTCGGTACAACCTTTACCGCTGTTGGTCTCAACATATCTTCTTTCCTCCATAAAGAGCCCCTATTTAAGAGGCTCGATTTTGAAATATCCTTCACCTTCGCTTAACATTGACCAGTTGGCATTTAATTCATCCTCGTGAATTGCCATCCATGCAAGCAGGAGTTTCAATTGCTTATTTGGAAAACTGCCCTCTAATACTTCTCCATCAATCGCTACCACAATCTCATTGTCTCCATATATTGCATGGATATGTGGTTTATTATGTTTTCCGCCTTTTTCACTCTGCATTCTGACTATAATTCCATAAAACATTGATAATGCTGGCATATCGTGTGACCTCCTGAACATCTTTTTTGATAGTTATATTTTATCATACGGTACACCGTACGTCAACATGTAATAATATCAAAAAAATAGAGAGCCTATTTCTAAGCTCTCATACTTTTTTACTCTACAGCAATTCTTCTATTTACTCTGTCTATTGCAGTATCGCATACAACATTTACATAATTTTTCACACTAACAAAACACTGTAATTCATCTCTTCTATTTTCCAGTTCGCCCAGCCATTCTTCTCTTAAAGAATTTATTTCTTCCGGTTTCATTTTATCTAATTCTAACAATATTTCCTCTGTCATTCTATACACTCTCTCATCCATACTAAGCTACCTCGCTTTCTCGCCAAATCACATGATATTTTTTCTTCTGACCATCACTCTGCACATACTCAATATCTCTTGGATATCCACTCTCTGCATACCATGAACGAACCATAGTAATAACCTCTGGTGCATATTTTCTAACAGTTCCCTGCCATTTCCCCTTGCTCTCCCAAGTTTCCGTATACATACTTTGCGGAATGTCAAGGCGACGAATGATTTCATTTACTGCCTTATCTGCTGGTTTGCCAGAACTCTGATAATAAATTCCAACCTGTCTGGCAATATGTACCGTATCAAAATACTGCTGATCCGCTTCAATCATAATCGGAAGTGTCACATCTGCTTTTTCATAAAGCGATTTTGCTGTAAGAAGCTGTATTTTACTATCACATCCAGCCGCCGCGAGCATTGGTGTAAGGATTTTTACTGCATTATTTACCGCTGATAAGCTCTCTGTATGCTTTTTGTTTTTGCTCGGTATCTTTTTACTTGCATTATTTTCCTTAAACTTCTTTTCTACCTGAATGAAATACCTGCGTACCTGTTTTCCTTTTTCATTACGCTCAAGCATTGCCATTTCCTTTGCAGTGTCAAGCTTAATGATATGGTCTTTCTTAGTTTGCCCGGAAGGTGCCGAAATTTCGGCGGCTTCAAAGTCCTCGTATTCTACTGCATCGATATCTGTCAATCTTCTATCTATCCATTCACGGTAACGGCTTTTTACTCCTAAAACTTCATGAAGTTCCGAACCATACACTACCTTTTCCCCAGTGTTTGTCTCGTACACCGGCACTAACTCATTTTCAATTACTGTTAAATTCTGCATTTTGCAATTCCTCCTTGCAAAAACTGGTGGAATCCCCTATAATGCGAATAGGAAATTCCTATGGTTAATAGGTTCCATTTTGAGTAAACACGAACTTTGGTCGGTGGGTGTTTACTCTTTTTTTGCAAATTTATTTTTTGTTTCCATTTTGCCAACATCTTTTGCAAAAAAAATTTCTTCTTTTTCCTCTTCTTTAAGAAGCGGAAGCTTCGCTGTATTTACCCCGCAAAGTTCTACCTTATTTACTGTCATCACAACAATCCTCCCAAGTAGTTTCTACTTAGAAGAATTCTCATTCAATAAGAAAGATATTCCGATTCCCGCAAATTTTTATAAACTTTTAGTCCTTGACAAAATCATCTTTTTTTGTATTTCCCGTCACGCAGACCATTTAGTCTTCCCATTTATCGGAAAGATTATTGATCTGTGTTTCAAATTTTGCCTTATCTTTATTAGAAAGTCCTTCATTTTTGTAAATAATATCAAGCAGACGTCTGCCTGCTGCCACAAGCCGTTCAAAAGCAGAGTCTGATTTCCGCCGTGCCGCTTTCTTTGCTTTGACCGGAACGCGCACTCCTTCGTTCACGATCTCATTCTTCAAAAGGTCCGCTTCACAGCAAGGGTAAGGCGCCCATGCAGAATACCCGAACTTTTCCTCTACCGTATGTGCAAACTCTTCTGTCACCGTATCTTCTCCATGTACGACAAACACTCTCTCAATCGGACTGACAAACGCCCCAATCCATGAAAGCAGCCCGTTCATATCCGCATGACCGCTTACCCCGTGTAAGCTTTCGATATGCGCATGAACTTCAATCGGCTCTCCAAACAGTTTTACATTCTTTTCTCCTTCAATCAGACTTCGTCCGAGAGTTCCGTTTGCCTGATATCCCACAAACAGGATCGTACATTCCGGACGCCAAAGATTATGCTTCAAATGATGACGGATACGACCTGCATCGCACATTCCCGATGCGGATATAATCACTTTCGGTTTCTCGATAAAATTGATCATCTTGGAATCATCGCTCGTTGTCGATATGTGAAGCCCGGGAAATACAAGAGGATTTATTCCGGCATTGACAAGCTCCATTGCCTCTTTATCAAAACAATCCCGCATATTCATTGTAAATACTTTCGTCGCTTCGATCGCCAACGGACTATCCAGGTACACGTCAAAATCTTCGTATTCCGGAAGCAGATGCTTTTCTTTGATCTCACGGATAAAATAAAGCATCTCCTGTGTCCTTCCGACTGCAAAGGAAGGAATGACAACATTACCTCCTCTGTCAAATGTCTCCTTGATAATGCGGGTAAACTCTCCCAGATAATCCGGTTTCTCGGCAGTATGTATCCGGTTTCCGTAAGTAGACTCCACTACGATATAATCTGCCGAATCTGTGTAGCTTGGATCTTTTATGATCGGCTGATCTACATTTCCGATATCCCCCGAAAAGACGATCTTCTTCGTCACATCACCTTCTGTTGCCCAGACTTCGATACTGGCCGATCCAAGCAGATGTCCGACATCGGTAAAACGAATCTGTATCCCATCGCAGATCGTGATCCTTTCCCCATACCCGCACGGCACGAGCAGTTCAATCGCATCCAACGCATCCTGCATCACATACACGGGCTCAAATTCCGGTTTTCCTGCCCTTCTGCCTTTCCTGTTTCGCCATTCTGCCTCAAACTCCTGAATATGAGCGCTGTCACGAAGCATGATATTACATAGATCGGCAGTTGCAAATGTTGTGAAAATCTGACCTTTAAATCCGTTTTTTGCCAATTTCGGCAGCATTCCCGAATGATCGATATGTGCATGAGTCAAAAATACATAGTCAATCTCATTTTCCGGAATCAGACCGACGGACAGAAGCAGCGTATCGCAGGAATAATACTCTTCCGTGCCCGGAATGGGCTTCAATTTGTCATCCACGGCGCTGATGGTAACGCCTGTCACGCGGTCTTTGCCGTGAATCTCCGTTACGGTATGGCTGAGCTTCAGCGGGATGCCGAAGTCGTCGAGACACTGGACGATATTGCGCTTTAGACCGCCGGAGTACGGCTGGAGCTCCGCGACAACGTGTACCTTTGCGCCCTCTAACGTCATGCGGCGCGCCATGATGAGGCCGATGTCGCCGGAGCCGAGAATGACGACCTCGCGTCCGGGCATGAAGCCCTCAAGATTCACGAGCCGCTGCGCCGTACCGGCGGAATAGATGCCCGCCGGGCGGTAGCCGGGGATGTTCAGCGCTCCGCGGGGCCGCTCGCGGCAGCCCATCGCAAGAATGACGGCGCGGCCGCGAAGCTGCTCCACGCCGCGTTCGCGGCTCGTAACGGTGAGCACGCGCTCGTTCGTGAGCGAGAGCACCATCGTCGAAAGACGGATAGCGACGCCCAGCTCCTCGGCGCAGCGCAGAAACCGCGCGGCGTACTCGGGGCCGGTCAGCTCCTCGCGGAACGTGTGCAGACCGAAGCCGTTGTGGATGCACTGGTTCAAAATGCCGCCGGGGACGCTGTCGCGCTCGATGACGAGCACATCCTCCACGCCCGCTTCCTTCGCGGCGATGGCGGCGGCAAGACCGGCAGGACCGGCGCCGATGATAATGATATCGTAGGTATTCATGCGTTTTCGCCGTCCTTTCTCGTTTTGCCGACGATCGGGAACGATGCGCCGCCGCTCTTCGTGAGCTGCTCCTGCGGCACGCCGAGCTCACGCGAGAGGATCTCCAGCACGCGCGGCGAGCAGAAGCCCGCCTGACAGCGGCCCATACCGGCGCGGGTACGGCGCTTCACCCCGTCAAGACTGCGCGCGCCGGGAACGCGGTGGATGGCGTCTACGATCTCGCCCTCGGTCACCTGCTCGCAGCGGCAGACGATATTGCCGTAGAGCGGGTGCTCCGCGACGAACGCGGCGCGCTCCTCCACGGTCATCTCGTTCGGGCGGCAGACCTCCGGACGGGTGGAATCGTATTTCTTGTTTGCCGGGGCGGAAACGAGATATGCCGCGCTCTCGGCGAGAAACGCGCCGATGGCGGGCGCGGCGGAGAGACCGGGCGACTCAATGCCGACGGCGTTCAAAAAACCCGGCGCGCCCTCGGCCTCGCCGATAATGAAATCGTGCTCGTCCTTCTCCACATGCGCGCGAAGGCCGGCGAAGCTCGTGATCGTGCGGTTGCCGGGAAGCGAGGGGACGCTCTTTCTCGCCCGCTGCATGACGCTCTCGAGACCCGCGGCGGTCGTGTTCGTCGCTTCGGGATCTTCCACATCCACGGCGGTCGGGCCCATGAGGAGATTGCCGTGGACGGTCGGCGTCACGAGAACGCCCTTGCCCATTTTGGTGGGCAGCTGGAACACGGTGCGCGAGAGCATGCCGCCGACCTTTTTGTCGAGCAGCATATATTCGCCCTTGCGCGGCGTGATCGTGATCTTTTTATCGGACACCATGTTGTTGAGCTCGGCGCTGTGCAGTCCCGCGGCGTTGATGACGACCGGGGCCTCAAAGCTCCCCTTCGCGGTCTCAATCTTCCAGAGCCCGCCCTCGCGGGCAATGCTCTCCACGCGGGTATCGAAGAAGAACTCCACGCCGTTGCGCACGGCGTTTTCCGCCATGGCGCAGGTGAGCTCAAAGGGGCAGACGATGCCGCTCGTGGACGCATAGAGCGCGGCGACGGCCTCAGGGGAGACGTTCGGCTCAAGCTCGTGCAGCTCCTCGCGCTCCACGATGCGAAGACCGTGCACGCCGTTTTTCACGCCGCGGAGCAAAAGCTCCTCGAGTCCCGGGCGGTCGGCCTCGTTAAAGCACAGCACGAGCGCCCCGCAGCGGCGGAACGGAATTTGCAGCCGCTCGCAGAGCTTCGGCATCGCGTGGCTTCCCTCCACGTTGAACCGTGCCATGAGCGAGCCGGGGCGGGCGTCAAAGCCCGCGTGGACAATGGCGGAGTTTGCCTTGGACGTGCCGGTGCATACATCCTCGCCCGCCTCGAGCACGGCGGCGCGCAGCGAGTATTTGCCCAGCTCCATCGCCGTGGCGCAGCCGACAACGCCGGCGCCCACGACAAGGACATCGTATTGCATAGCCTTTCCCTCTCTTTATCGCCCGGCGCACGGCTCGTGCGCCGGGCGGTTTTTTTATTGGTTATCCAGCGGCGGGCCGAGCCGCGCGAGCACGGCCGTAAAATATTCCGGCAGCGGCGACGTGAGCTCCATGTGCTCTCCGGTGCGCGGGTGGATAAATTTGAGCGTCCGCGCGTGGAGACACTGCCCTTCCAGACCCTTTTCCGGCTTTCCCGCGCCGTAGACCATGTCGCCGAGCAGCGGGTGGCCGATGTGCGCCATGTGGACGCGGATCTGGTGCGTGCGCCCGGTCTCGAGCTTGCAGCGGATGTGCGTAAAGCCGGCGTACCGCTCGATGACCTCCCAGTGCGTCACGGCGTGGCGGGAGTTTTTCTCCGTAACGGCCATGCGCTTTCGATCGACCGGGTGGCGGCCGATGGGGGCGTTCACCGTGCCGGAATCGGCGCGGAAGCCGCCGTGGACCACGGCCTCGTACACGCGCGAAAGGCTCCGGTCGGCGAGCTGCGCCGAGAGCGACTGATGGGCGAAATCGTTTTTTGCCACGATCAGAAGGCCGCTCGTGTCGCGGTCGATGCGGTGAACGATGCCGGGGCGCATCTCTCCGCCGATGCCGGAGAGCGAATCGCCGCAGTGGTGCAGCAGGGCGTTGACGAGCGTCCCGTCCGGATGGCCCGGCGCGGGATGCACAACGAGACCGCGCGGTTTGTTCACCACGATGAGATCCGCATCCTCGTAGACAATGTCGAGCGGGATATCCTGCGCCGCGGCGCTCGCCGGGGCGGCCGTATCATCCTCGGCGACGAGAAACACGTCCCCCGCGCGGGTGAGCTCGCTTTTCTTGACGGATTTTCCCTCTCTTGTCACCTGCCCGGCGGCGATGAGCCGCGCGGCGGCGGAGCGGGTGTAGCCCGAATGCGCAAGGAGAGCGTCGATCCTCTCGCCGCTCTCCTGCGCCTGTACGGTTGTGATTTTCATTTGAACTCCGCGAGAATGGAGTCGAGATCAAACTCTTCCGCCGAAGCAGCCTTCGGCGCTTCCTTCGCGGGAGCGGAGGCAGCCTTCGGCGTCTCTCTTACGGGAGCGGGAGCTGCCGCCGTCGGGGCGGCCTTGGGCGCGGCGGGTC
>ERZ773108.1195-NODE-1195-length-27115-cov-6.375499_pt1 | contig 27115 bp, 20 predicted proteins | sample MGYA00580570_ERZ773108 | MGnify/ENA primary metagenome ERZ773108 (study PRJEB29015, sample SAMEA2737840) | human gut metagenome | biome: human gut; feature: human-associated habitat; material: faeces | place: China | collected 2012 ...
GACGCAACCGTTCCGCCAATGGTATATTTGTCTGCATAAAGAAAAAATGTTATCTTTACAAAGGTAATCGTTTTCCCGCACAATTTTTAAGATCGCACCGGCTTTGAAACGCATAGGAATTCTCTCGGACACGCATGGTATTTTCGATCAGCCTCTTCGGAAATTTTTCGAAGACGTCGACGAACTATGGCATGCCGGAGACTTCGGCTCCATCGAAACGGCCGACGCCATTGCCGCCTTCAGGCCGCTGTACGGCGTGTACGGCAACATCGACGGAGGGCAGACGCGCGTGGCATTCCGGCGGTGGGAGCTGTTCGAATGCGAACAGGTTCCGGTGATGATAACCCACATCGGCGGCTATCCCGGGCACTATGCTTCCGGGGTGGAAATGCAACTGCGGATGCACCGGCCGAAAATCTTCGTATGCGGACATTCCCACATTCTGAAGGTAATGTACGATAAAAAAAACAGTCTTCTTCATATCAATCCCGGGGCCGCAGGGATTGCTGGCTTTCACCAGGTAAGGACGGCCATACGGCTCGTAATCGACGGTGAGGACATCCGGGAGCTGGAAGTCGGAGAATGGCCCCGGCGTCCGACATCATAATAAACCCGAATATTCCGGCGTTATCTTCACGAAATTAAAATTAGAGAAAACGCTATGCAAGTAAAGCAAACAAAGACGCTGGAGGCTGTTTTTGCGGCAGGATGCCGCGAAGCACGCCGACGTCACGCCGATGAGGTAACCCTCGACCACCTGTTTCTGGCTATCTTGAAACAGGAAGGAGGGCACGCATCTCACCTGCTGAAAAGGTTGCTGAAAGAATGGGAACTTTATCAGATCAAAATACGTCTCGAACGGGAACTGGGCCCGGTCGTTTTGCCGGACACCCCGCTCAACATCTCCTGTCCGGACGTCCGTTTCGACGAAAACGCGCTGCTCGAGCAGATGCGTATGTCCGGCCCCTGCATGGTGCAGGACCCCTGTAACGCGGGACACCTGTTGCAGGTCATCGTCGACGACCGCAGCTCGCGCAGCTCGCGGATACTGGTGCTGTACAATGTGACTTCGGAAAAAATCGTCTCCTACCTCGGCGACATGCCTCCCAACGAGGACTACTACGAGGATATGCAATATCTCTCGCTGCTCGGCGAAGAGAACGGAGAACACCCCGAACGACTCGTATCGGGAGTAATGCGTATCGCCGTGACCGACGGGCAACCGGCGGCCAAAGACAGTATGCTCGGCCAGTTCGGCGTCGACCTGACCAACTGCGCGGCCGAAGGCAAACTCGACCCGGTGATCGGCCGGGACGCCGAAATCGAACGGGTGATCCAGATCCTCGGCCGGCGCAAAAAGAACAACCCGGTGCTGATCGGCGAAGCGGGCGTCGGGAAGTCGGCCATCATCGAAGGGCTGGCGCTGCGGATCACGCAGAAGAAAGTCCCGCACGCACTGCTGCACAAACGGATCTTCTCGCTGGACGTCGCCTCGCTGGTCGCAGGGACGAAATACCGCGGACAGTTCGAAGAACGGATCAACCTGTTGCTGAAGGAACTCTCCGGCAGCGACGTGATTCTCTTTATCGACGAAATCCACACGATCGTCGGCGCCGGCAGCACGCAAGGGTCGCTCGACACGGCCAACATCCTCAAACCGGCGCTGGCGCGCGGCGAACTGCAGACCATCGGAGCCACCACGCTCGACGAGTACCGCGAGAACATCGAGAGCGACTCGGCCCTCGAACGCCGCTTCCAGAAGGTCGTGGTGGAGCCTACTACGCCCGATCAGACGCTCCAGATCCTGCGCAACATCGCGCCTCACTACGAACGCCACCACAAGGTGCGCTATACGGAGGAGGCCTTGCAGGCGTGCGTGACCCTCACGGGCCGCTACATCACCGACCGCTTCTTCCCCGACAAGGCCATCGACGTCATGGACGAAGCTGGCTCGCGCATACACCTGCAGTCAGCGCGCGAACCGGCCGAGCTGCGCGAAATGGAGACGGCGCTCACCGACGCGCAGCGCGAACGCCGCGAAGCGGTCGAAGCGCTGGTCTACGAAAAAGCCGCCTCGGCGCGGATGCGCGAAATCGCGCTCCGCTCCAAACTTGGCGAAACCAGAGCCGAGTGGAAGCGGTCACTGGAGACCAATCCCGTAGAGGTCACTGCGGAACACATCCAGCAGGTTATCACCTCGATCACGGGTATTCCCGCCGAACGGATATCGGGCGGCGAGATGACGCGCCTGCAGATGCTCTACGACCACCTCGCACGCCGCGTCGTGGGACAGCAGGAGGCTGTGGAGAGGATCGCCCGCACGATCCGCCGCTCGCGCGCCGGACTCAAGGACGAAAACCGCCCGATCGGCGTCTTTCTCTTCGTGGGTCCCACGGGCGTGGGCAAGACCCTGCTGGCCAAGGAGGTCTCGAAGTGGCTGTTCGACGAGCACCGGGGCCTGATCCGCATCGACATGAGCGAATACGGCGAGAAGCACAATGTCGCGCGTCTGATCGGAGCGCCTCCGGGATACGTCGGTTACGGCGAGGGCGGCCAGCTCACCGAAGCGGTCCGCCGCCAGCCCTACTCCGTGGTGCTGTTCGACGAGATCGAGAAGGCGCACCCCGAAGTCTTCAACTCCATGCTGCAGATCTTCGACGAGGGACACCTCACCGACGGTTCGGGCCGCAGGGTGGACTTCCGCAACACGATCATCATCATGACCTCGAACGTCGGGTCGCGCAACGTGGTCCAGAAATCGGTGCAGGTGGGTTACAGCACCGTCTCGAAGAGCGCCACGGCGGTCGCCGCCCCGCAGTGCGAGTACCGCAAAGCCCTCGAACAGACCTTTGCGCCGGAGTTCCTCAACCGCATCGACGACATCGTGCTGTTCCGCACGCTGGAGCTCTCCGACGTGGAGCGGATCATCGAGCTGGAGCTGCAGGGACTCTTCGAGCACACGCGCCGGCTGGGCTACAAGGTGAAGATCACCGACGGAGCCAAACGCCGTCTGGCAGCCATGGGCTACGAATCGCGCTACGGCGTACGTTCGCTCAAGCGCACGCTGATGGACAACGTCGAGGAACCGCTCTCGACCCTGATTATCGACGGCAAGTTGCACGAAGGCGACACGGTCGTCGTCGAATCGGGCAAGCCGCACGGCGTCCGGATACGCGTGGCATGACAGACGGTCGATTTCCCATCTTCCCGTTGAAAGAGACCGGTTTCAAACCGGTCTCTTTTCTTATTCCGCCACTTTTTTATTCCATAATTGCCTGAAAGATTATTTTTCAACTAAATTTGTCCGGATTTAATACAGTTTCATAACACCGACATGCGTCAGATGCTCCTGAAAGCCCTTGCGTCAGGGCTTATTATGTCCTTGTTTCCATTCGCCGCGATATCGGCGCCCGCCGGGCCGTCACACGCCGACAGCCTGCTCAGGCTTTTATCCAAGACACACGATGCCGTCGGCCGGGAACGGATATACGTCCAGCTGGCCGACCTGAGCGGAGACAGTCTCGAACTCGCAGCGCCCTATTGGGACGCGGCGCTCGCCGAAGCGCGGAAATCCGGAGACCTCTACGGCTGCAAGGACGCGCTGGACTTTCTGGTACGCAAATTCGCAGGCCGGGACTCGCAGCGGGCCGAGAAATACATCGCCCTTGCGGACAGCATTCTTCCGGGACCGCGCCACGCCCTGTTCCGCTCGTCGCTCTACGCCTACTACATCTGGAAGCTGATGAACGACAACAATGCGGTCGAAACCGTAAAACACGAACTCGACAGACTCAAGACCAAAATCCACAACGAACTCTCGCCCGAAGAGCGCATCGAATGGGAATTCCTGACGGGACTCTCCCTAGACTTCTCGTCGCTGGCGACCGAAGCCTACGACAACATCGGCAAGGCGATCCCCTATGTGGAGCAGGCATTGAAAAAACTCGAAGCTTATCCGTTGGAAGAGCGTCTCCACATGGAGCGGATCTGCCGCGACGAGCTTTCCGAACTCTACATGCTCAGCAAAGACAAACGCGCCGAAAAGCAGATCCAGCAATGTATCGACCTGCACCGCGCATGGCTGGCGATGGACGACCGCTTCGAACGCCCCTACCGCGACACGACGGGCTACACGATGCGCGCCTACTCGAAGATGCTCTATCTGCGCGAGCTTATCTCCAAAGAGAAGGCGACCCAATATTACGGGAAGTGCATGGAGCTGGCCCGCGCCAGAGGCGATCTGGCCGAGATTTACAGCACCAGCGCCCGCTATTACCAGTACATGGAGGAATACGAGCGGGCCGTGGCCTATATCGACTCGGCCGTAACCGTCTACAAGCGCAACGGCACAAAAGCGGATTTCGCCTCCATATACGCAGTGCAGTCGTGGCTTTACGAGCATCTGGGCGACTACAAAAACGCCCTCGAAGCGCTGCGCGAATCCAATACGATCCGCCACAACGACCGCGTGGAAGAGGCGCAGAACAGCCTCGCCGAGATGCAGACCCTGTTCGAAGTGGGACAGCTGGAACTTGAAAAATCCCGGCTGGCCAACCGCATGAAATTCATCGCCCTGCTTGCCGGCGGGGTGCTGCTGCTGCTGCTCGTCGGCTGGAGCGTCTACCAATACGTCATGGTCCGACGGCTGAAACAGATCAGGCGGCAGCTCACCGACGCCAACCAAGAGATAACCCGCCAGAGCCGCCGCGCCATGGAGAGCGAAAAGATGAAAACGGCCTTCATCAACTCCATGTGCCACGAAATCCGCACGCCGCTCAACGCCATCAACGGATTTTCGGAACTGCTGCTCGATGACACCCTCGACGCCCATACGCGGCGCGAATTCCGCGAACAGATACGGACCAACACGACCGCGCTGACCACCCTGCTGGAAAACATGCTCGAACTGTCAAGTCTTGTCAGCTCCGAAGCACCGCTGCCGCAGACCTACACCGATATCGGCCTGCTATGCGCCGAACGGCTGGAATACCAGAAACGGCAGTCGAACAACCCGCAGGTGGAGTATATCTTCAAGGGGGGGGGTGAAGGTCCCTGCATCATTCCGACCAACGTCTTCTACATGACCCGCGTGATCGACAACCTGCTGCAGAACGCCGCCAAATTCACCGCTGCAGGCTCCGTCACGCTCTCCTGCGAGAAGGATGACAGCCAACGCAGACTACGCATCCGCGTGGCCGACACCGGCATCGGCATCGACCCCGACAAGCGGGAGTGGGTATTCGAACGCTTCGCCAAAGTGGACCCCTTCAAACCGGGTTCGGGCATCGGGCTCTATCTCTGCCGCCTGATCGTCACGCGGCTCGGAGGCGAAATCCGCGTCTGCCCCGAATACCGCGCAGGCTGCTGCATCGATATCGTCCTCCCCTGCTGAAGCTGAAAATCCGCCCCTTCCGGGCGGATTTTTCGTATCGGACGGAGCTGCGGATTGCAATCCGGAGTTAATTAGCTATCTTTGCATCCTAAATCCGGAACGCAATGTACAGTTTCTCGACTTATAAAGATCAATACAAGTCCAATCTGAAACTGGCCCTGCCCGTCGTACTGACGCAGCTGGGCCAGATTCTCACGCAGGTAGCCGACAACCTGATGGTCGGCCGCTACGGCGGCGACGACCCCGTGCCGCTGGCCGCCGTATCGTTCGGCGGCTCGGTATTCTTCATCCTCTTCATCGCCGCCATCGGCATCGCGCTGGGCATGACGCCCCTCGTGGGCGAGCTTTACGCGCAGGGCGACCGGGAGAAGTCGGCGGGGCTGCTGCAGAACGGCATCCTGTTCTACACGCTGCTGGGATTCGCAATGGCGGTCGTCCAATACTCCGTCATCCCGCTCATGTACCGCCTCGGCCAGCCCGTAGACGTGGTCGATGCGGCCATCCCCTATTACCGCATGCTGGTCTTCAGCATGCCGTTCGTGATGCTTTTCTTCGCCTTCAAGCAGTTCCTCGAAGGCGTGGGCAACACCAAGGTCGAGATGGTCGTGACGATCGTCGCCAATCTGGCCAACATAGGCTTCAACTGGGTCTTCATCTACGGACGCTTCTCGCTTCCCGAAATGGGCGCCGAGGGCGCGGGTCTGGGCACGCTGCTGTCACGCATCATCGCCCCGATCCTGATGGTCGGCTACTTTTACAGCCGGGAGCGCTACCGCGGCTACCTCGACGGATTCTCGCCCCGCAACTACTCGTGGGCCACGGTGAAAAAACTGCTGCACATGGGACTTCCGATCTCGATGCAGATGTTTCTCGAAGCTTCGGCGTTCGTCGGTACCGGCATCATGATGGGCTGGTTCAACAAGGAGACCATGAGCGCCAACCAGATCGCCGTCACCATCGGCAACTGCGCCTTCATGATTGTCATGTCGATCGGCGCCGCCACCACCATCCGCGTGTCGCACTGCTACGGCGCCCGCAACATCGGCGAGCTGTCGCTGGCGGCCAAGGCGTCGTATCATCTGGTGCTGGCGTGGAACGCCTTCGCGGCGCTGGTCTTCATCACCATGCGCAACGTCATTCCGACCTTCTTCACCACCAATGCCGAAGTGATCGCCATCGCCTCGCAGCTGATGGTCTTCGCCGCGCTGTACCAGCTTTCGGACGGCATTCAGAACGTCTCGGTAGGCATCCTGCGCGGCATTCAGGACGTGAAGATCATCATGCCGATCGCCTTCGTCTCCTACTGGCTGCTCAACCTGCCCGTGGGCTACCTGTTCGGCTTCACGCTCGGCATGGGGCCGTCGGGACTTTTCCTCGGTTTCTCTTTCGGGCTGTCGGCCGCCGCCGTGATGATGATCCTCCGCATACGACGCAGCATACGACGCTTGTACCTCAGCAGCAATTAAAAATTAAAAAATTCAGAATTTTTGCGTATCTTTACGCAAATTATACCCTCCATGGATACCGAAAAACAACATACGAAAGCATTCAAACCCGAAATAGGCCGCGGCTGCTCCTTCTGCAACTGCGGTTCGGAATGCGAAGCCAAACTCTGCGACGGATGTTTCAAACTCCACGAGACCGCATGGCTCGAAGAGTACCCAGAAAACCTTCCGACCGACATCGTCGAAGTGCGTTTCAAGAACACCCGCCGCGCATTCTACCAGAATGTCAACAACCTGCCGCTCAAGCGGGGCGACATCGTGGCGGTCGAAGCTTCGCCCGGCCACGACATCGGCATCGTTTCGCTCACGGGCGATCTGGTGGCGCGCCAGATGCGCCGCACGGGATTCAACCCCTTCAACGGCGAATTCAAGAAGATATACCGCAAAGCCAAGCCCTACGACATCGAGAAGTGGCAGGAAGCCATCGAACTGGAACACGAGACGATGATCGCGTCGCGCCAGATCGCGGCCGACATGGGACTCAACATGAAGATCGGCGACGTGGAGTATCAGGGCGACAAGATCAAGGCCATTTTCTACTATATCGCCGACGAACGCGTGGACTTCCGCGAACTGATCAAGGTCTTCGCCGAACGGTTCCACATACGTATCGAGATGAAGCAGATCGGCGCGCGGCAGGAGGCGGGACGCATCGGTGGACTGGGTGCCTGCGGACGCGAGTTGTGCTGCGCATCGTGGATGTCGAGTTTTTCGAGCGTCACGACCGGCGCCGCCCGCGTACAGGAAATTTCGCTCAATCCCCAGAAACTCGCCGGACAGTGCTCGAAGCTCAAGTGCTGCATGATGTACGAGTACGACACCTACGTCGACGCCCGCAAGGAGTTCCCGCGTCTGCGCGAACCGCTGCAGGCCATGGACGGCGAATACTATCTGGTCAAGAACGACATTCTGGCCGGCACGATGACCTTCTCGTCGAGCAAGGATGCGATGGTCAACGTCACCACGCTCTCCATCGCGCGCGTCAAGGAGATCGTCTCGCAGAACCGCGCCGGCAAGAAGGTAGACCGGCTGCAAGCTGCCGAGGACATAGCCCCGGCGGCCGAAGAGCCGACCTACCGTTCGGAGGAGGACAGTATCACCCGTTTCGATCAGGCCAAGCGCCGCAGCAAGCGGAGCCGCGGCAAAGGGGGCCGGCAGAACGGACAGGATTCGCAGGAAGCGGGACAGCAGACTGCAGGCCGGCAGGAACAGCCCGATCAGCAGGGCCGGCAGCAGGAACGCCGCCCGCGGCGCAACGACCGTCCCCGCAACGGCGAAGGCCGCAACAACGAGGGCCGCAACGGAAATCCGGACCGCCGCAGCAACGGCGAACGCCGTGACGGAGAGAACCGCGAAAACCGCAACGCCAACAACGGAGGCCGCAGAGGCAGCGCCGGCAGCGAAAACCGGAACGGCGAAAACGGCGACACCCGCAACGGCAACAACAACGAAGCCCGCAACGGAAATGCGAACAACGGCAACGGCGCCGAACGCCGCGAAGGCAGCAGCCGCGGCCGGAACAACAACCGCAACCGCCGCCGTCCGAACAACGACCGTCCGCGCGGCGAAGGCGGCAGCAACGGAAACGGCAATAACGGCGGCAACGGCGCAAACGAATAACGGTGCAACGGACGGCAGGTGACATAACGGCACGCTGCGGAGCCGTATCCCCATATAGGGCAGACCAAGGCGGACCGGATCGCACGACCGCCGGTCCGTACGGGACAGGGACAGGCAGGCAAGACCGCGCGACCGCCGGTCCCTACGGAACACCCCCCGGCGCAGACGGCCGCGCGCCCCTCCCGATCGAGGGGCGGAAACGCTCCGACGCGGATATTGCAGCCGTAAAATTCGCCGGAGCGGCAATGCGCCCGCCGGGTTCCGTACGCGCAAAAATACTCCGCACGGTATCCGCCCTGCTCGATGCAGAAGCGATGCGGCCGATGCGTGCGGCATGCCGCACGGCACTCGCCGCCGCGGCATTTCTCGCCGCAGGCTGCGTGTCGCCCCACGGAGCCGTTGCGACCGACGTCAACTCGGCATCGTGGCGCGATTCCGCCCCGGTCACCCTCGCCAACGCCGATACGACGACGCTCCGCGACGTCAACCTTTTCCTGCGCTGCAACGACCGGTTCGCGGAGGATTCGCTGACCGTCCACATCCGGGTGCGCACGCCGGACTCGCTCCAACACGAAGAACCGTTCGTGATGGTCATTCCCCCGGCACATACTCCGGCCGCGATCTCGCGCGAAGCCGACATCCCCTACCGCCGCCGCGTACGGTTCGACCGTACGGGCGACTACCACTTGACAATCACCCCCTGCCGCCCCGTCGAAGGCATCGAAGCGGTAGGCATCCATATCGTAAAAAGCCAATAGAGACAATGGGCAAAGATAAACTCCGCAGGTTCCGCGAGAACCTGACTTTCGACTGTTTCGTACAACCCGAATTCGACGAGGTATTCCACTGCGACCATCCCCTCAAGGGGCGCTGGCGCAGCGACTTTTTCCGCAACGACAACCCCATCGTGCTGGAGCTGGGCTGCGGCAAGGGCGAATACACCGTGGCGCTGGCCGAACACGACCCGTCGCGCAACTATATCGGCATCGACATCAAAGGCGCCCGCATGTGGCGCGGCGCAAAGAGCGTCACGGAGCGGAAAATCGCCAATGCGGGCTTTCTGCGCACGCGCGTGGAGTTCATCAACAGCCTGTTCGCCGAAAACGAGGTGGACGAAATCTGGATCACCTTTCCCGATCCGCAGCTCAAAAGCCGCCGGGCCAAGAAGCGTCTCACCTCGCCGCTGTTCCTCGAATATTACGCCCGGCTGTTGAAACCCGCAGGGTGGATCAATCTCAAGACCGACTCGAAACACCTGTTCGCCTATACCAACGAGGTCGTTCGCCGCTACACCCTTCCCTGCGTGGTTTCGAATCCCGACATCTACGGTTCGGGGTATGCCGACGAGGTGCTTTCGGTCAAAACGGCCTACGAGAAACGTTTTCTCGAAATGGGTCTTCCGATCACCTATACCCGCTTTTCGCTGGCCGGACGGCAGGAATTCCCGTGGTTCGACTGGGAAGAGGACGAAAAGGAGGAAAAGGACAACGAGCAGGAGCGCCGGATACACTGACCCCGCTTCCAGCCTGACGGCCCGCCTATCCTTTATACAGCCGCTCTTTTCTTAATTAAATATAGGTAAGAAACTTTTTCGGCTCAATCTACTAATTTTTTAGATATAAAACTTGCATATCTAAAAAATTAGTAGTAAACTTGCATAGGAACTGAAAAAGCGCTTTTTACCATGGAGAAAAAATCAACGGAACTCACACGCGGCGAAGAGGAGATCATGCAGATACTCTGGCGTCTGGGGGACGCGGTGGTCAATGAGATCATCGCCCAGACCGAGGAGCCGCGGCCCAAGTACACCACCGTCGCCACCTTCCTCAAGATTCTGGAAAACAAAGGTTTCGTGGGACACACCCCCGAAGGCAAAAGCCACCGCTACTACCCGCTCGTCGACCGCGAGCAGTACGCGCGCGGCGTCATGTCGTCGGTACTGACCTCCTATTTCGACGGCTCGCTGGCCCGGATGGTGTCGTTCTTCTCGCGAAACGAAGACATTTCGGTCAAGGAGATGGACGAGATTCTCGAAATCATGCGGAACGCAAAAAAATAACATACCCCGCCACACGCCCCGTCAAGTTCGTCAATATGAAACCAGCCATCGTCTACATGCTCGAAGTGCTCGTCTGCAGCGGAGTCCTGCTGGCGGCCTACGCCATCCTGCTCGAACGCCGGGTCAGATTCCGCTGGTGCCGGCTCTACCTGCTTCTGACGACCTTCACCGCGGCTCTGATTCCGCTGCTGCGGATTCCCGTATGGCCGGGGCGCGTCGTCGCAGCCGCACCCGCCATCCCGCCCGACCTCCCCGTCTGGACGGGCGAAGTGCTTCCCGACGAGGGCGGAAGTTTCGCCGTAACGCCCGAAATTTTCTGTCTGGGGCTTTATCTGCTGGGAGCGGTCCTGATCGCCGGCGTCATGGCATGGCAGGTCTTCCGCATCCATAGGCTGCGGCGCGGCGCCGAAATTTCCCGGACCGGCGACTATACGCTCGTCCGCACGCGGCAGGAAATCGCTTCGTTCTCCTTCCTGCGCACCATTTACGTCTGGGACAAAACGCCTGCCGGGGAGCTGGCCGCCATTCTGGCCCACGAGTCGAGCCACATCGCCCACCGCCACTCCATCGAACGCATCCTGATGGAGCTGATGAAGGCCCTTTTGTGGTGGAACCCCTTCGCATGGATCGCCGCACGGCGGCTGACCGAGGCCGAAGAGTTCGAGGCCGACAACGACGTGCTGAGCAGCGGTTACGACCGCGCCGAATATATGCAAACCATCTTCAGGCAGCTTTTCGGTTATAGTCCGGAAATAGCCAACGGGCTGCGCAACTCCCTCACTAAAAAACGCTTTAAAATGATGACCAAGCAGACAAAGAGCAGGCACGGCCTGCTGCGGCTGGCGGGTACGCTGCCCGCCGTGATAGGATTGTTGTGCGCATTCGGCTTCACCTCGCGCGCAGCTGTGATCGTCGCCCCGGCGACCGCCCCCGCAACCGGAACGACCGAAGAGCCGGCCGACATACGAACCGCGGCCGACGCGATGCAGAAGCAGGACAAGACCTGCACGGCGACGCTATCGGTAGTGGATAAAAAAGACAAACACCCCATCGAAGGAGCGCTCGTACAGGCGGCCGGCACCCCAAAAGGCACCGTCACCGGCAAAGACGGCCGGGCCGTGATAACGGTCCCCGAAGGCAGTGAACTCAAAATCAGCTATATCGGCTACGAGCCCCGGACCATCGCCGTAAACGACGAAAACCCGGTCGTCGTATCCCTGATACGAAACCCCAAAGCAGGCTTTACCCCCACCGACGACCTGCCCGACACGCCGCAGGAGCAACAGCAGGAGCAGGTGACCGTCAGCGTCGCCACCTACAAGGACAACGCCCCGCTCGCCGGTGCGCTGGTCAAGGTCAGCGGTTCGCAGATAGGTGCGGTCACCAACGACGAAGGCTTGGCCGCATTACAGGTACCGGCCAATTCGGCTCTTGAAATCAGCTACATAGGATGCAAACCGCATATCGCACAAGTCGGCGACAAGGCGCGTCAGATGTTCATGTTCGACATGCAGCCCGCAACGTCCGGAAGATCCGAAACGGAGGGCACGACCGTAACAACGACCGTAACGGACAAACCGCTCTATATCGTCAACGGAATCGAAACGAAGGAGATCGGCAAACTCGATCCCGACCGGATCGAGAGCATGAGTGTCCTCAAGGACAAGGCCGCCACCGCACTCTACGGCGAAAAGGCCCGCAACGGCGTGATAGTCATCACGCTCAAAGGAGCGGATATAGAACCTGCTACGTCCGAAAGCAACGGCAAGAGGGATGACGCCGAACAAACCGCGGCAAACGCCATCGCGATTAAAAACGGCACCCCCGAAAAGGAAGAGGCGTTCCTTGTGACCGAAACGATGCCTCTCTTCCCAACCGAAGATCCCGCCGCCCCGTACGGCGACCTCAGCAACTTCCGGGCATGGGTGCAGAAAAACGTAAAGTACCCGGCCGAAGCTTTCGAAAAGGGGATCGGAGGACGTGTCGTGCTGTCGTTCGTCGTCGAGAAGGACGGCTCGGTAAGCAGCATCGAAAAGCTCCAATCGCCCGACGCGTCGCTTTGGGAGGAGGCTCGCCGCGTCATCGCCTCTTCGCCCAAGTGGAAACCCGGCGAACAGCGCGGACAGATCGTGCGCGTGAAATATACGCTCCCCGTGGACTTCCGTCTTACGAAAGCGTCCGATACGCCGGCCCCGGAATCCGGAAAGTAGTTTTTCAACCGGCTACGACCAAGCAGACCGCGCGGCGCCATAACCCGGATTCCCCAAACCGACCGGCCCGGATTCCCCGAATCAACCGGCTCCACGAATCGGCCGCCCGGCCTGCTTTCCCCAAGCCAAGCTCCCGCGGACCGGCATCCCCTCCTGATTTTCAAGCCCCCGCCGGCAGTCCTCATAAACTGCCCCGGCTTTCCCAAGCCTCCGAACCGACCATAAGCGGAAACGGCGTCCACCCTGAGTTCAGTGGACGCCGTTTTTATCGGCCTGCCGGACCGCCGAATAGCGATACCTGCGAGACCGCCCCGGCCGCTCCGGACTTTTCAGCCCTATCTCCGAACGGCTCTGCGACTCCGCCGCTCCGGATTACTCCCTGCAACAGCGAACGTTATAGCCGTATGCCGCATCGGATTTCGAAGAAGACTGCGGCTGGAGCAGTTTGCCCGTACTGAGCTTTTTCGAAATATAGAAACAAGAGATCGTGTTTCCCGAACGATAGTTGGACCAGTAATGCCCCGTACGGGTCGTAGCGAGACCGGCGAGATTGCCCTTGTCGCGGTTACGGTAACCCGACGTCGGGTACCAGTCCCTCAGATCGCCGAAAATGTAGGTCATGCCGTACTTCTCCCCATCCCATTCCGAGGTTCCGTCCACATAGCGGTCCTGATCGTCCGCAAAATCGTCCCACGTATCGCGGTCCGGCACCTTATACCCCACGGGGCACGGATCGTAGCAGGTTTTCGCGGTATTCCACAAATCGGCGCGGGGCTTGGCCAGCCAGTCGTAAACTCCGGTCGCACCCTTGTTCGAAAGGAACGAAAGCGGATGCGCCGCGGCGTATTCCAGTGTCGAAACGGCCGCCCCGCTCTCCTGCTTCCACGCATGCGTATCGGCGAAGGCCGGATTGACGACCGAATTTTTCGCCGCCTGCGCAAAAGCAGTCGCCGAGGTTTCGGGGGCCGTACCCCCGCAGAACGGGTCCTTGCGGCCCCACTGGTAATAGAGTCCGTAAGCCTCGGCCGATCCGGGCGTCGTGCCGACGGCTCCCAGCGAACGGTCCAACAATACGCGGCCGTTGGCATAGGTCACCCTCCGAGGTTCCGGCGTGAACCAGAGATGCCAGCTCCACACGATCTCCCCCGCGGCATCCGCAAGCGCGATGACGGCATTGCCCTTCGCGGCGCCTGCCGCCGTAAAGAAGATGCGGCCTTTTCCGGCATCGAGCGAAACGGCCGAAATCTCCTGCTCCAGCCCTTTCGTCACCCAAAGCCAGTCGGCTTTCATGCCGTCGGCAAGCGCGATCGCGGCATCGTCTCCGCTGCCGTTGCCACGCACCGCAGCGTCGAACATATAATCGCCGGCCTTGCTGACGATATAACAGTTGGCAGTTCCGTCCCGGCTCAGGTCGATGGCCGTCACCGGCGCCTGCACGGCCGTCAATGTCGGCGTAGTCGCACTCCACGGCTTGCCGTTGCGGTCGGTGACGGTCAGCGTCACGGCCGTTTCCGACGGAGTTGCGGACGCCGTAACATCAAGCGCGCCCGCGTAGGCATCCCCCTCGCGCCCGGCGGAGACGACAACCGTCCAGCCGGAGAGGGCCTCATCAGGCTCGGCGGCGAAAGTCAGCCCCTCCAGATCGTCGCCCGTCACCGTGAAGGCGAGCCGCTTCTGCTCCCCGACCGTAAATTCGACGGGATTCTCCCCGGCGAACGAGATTTTCAGTTCGACCGGTTTCTGTTCCGGTTCGTTGTCGTTACAGCCCGATGCAAACAGGGCCAGCAAACATCCTAAGATCAGTTTTTTCATCTTTTATCCGTTTTTGGTTGAACACTGTTCCGTTCCGGCGGACCGCAAAGATGAAAAGGCACACTCCGACGCACACGCAACAAAGCGCGCGCAGTCCGGCATCCGAGGTTGTTTTCGACACACTCAATACGTTCGGTTGAAAATGACCCAAGACCTGCTCCATTCACCGTAGAAGCGAAATCCGTATAATCGCGACGGCAGGTCTTCTGACTCGCCCTTCTCTCCGGCGCCTTCCCGGTCCGCGGAGGACCAGTGGCCAAGAATGCCGGAAAATACTTTCAATCAAGAAAGCCGGGCACACAGCAACGGGAATTGTTACCGATTCTCACGGTATTCCCTTTTAATTCCCGGCGACCGCAAAGGGACCGGGAAACCGTAGCGAAAGCAAAGGTAGCACAATCCCTCAAATAAACAAAAAAAACGCAGCCGGAATTCGGGTTGCGGCACAAATCCCCTCCGTACCGTCAGCCGCCGGGTCCGAGCGGCGCCATGATCCGCCGGACCTGTCCGGTGTTGTCCATCACGCCGCAGCGGAGTCCGGCACGCGGTTGTCGGCCGGCGGGTCCGAATCAGGGCCGCGCCCTGCGCACGGTCGAATGCCTTCGGTACGTAACCGCCCCCGATCACCGGCATCGAGACCTGCGTCAGCCCCAAGCCGTCGCCGATCATATAAATCAGCGTCACGGCCCCTTTCGGCGGTTTTTCCGCATCCGCGCACGCGCAGTCAGCAGGCAAAGCGCAAAAAACAAAACCCCTTTCCTTATATCGGCAGCGAAAACAACTGGAATTTGCCGACTTTTTACTACATTTACACCACTTTAACACACCTTGCAACATGGATGTAAAGATCGCCCCCGACTGGAAAGAGCTGCTCGCTCCCGAATTCGAAAAACCCTACTTCGCCGACCTCACGCAGTTCGTACGGCAGGAATACGCCACGCGGCGCATCTATCCGCGCGGCAGCAACATCTTCCGCGCCTTCGACAAATGCCCGTTCGACAAGCTGAAAGTGGTCATCATCGGTCAGGACCCCTACCACGGTCCCGGACAGGCCAACGGGCTCTGCTTCTCGGTAGGCGACGGCGTGCCGTTCCCGCCCTCGCTGCAGAATATCTTCAAGGAGGTCGCCGACGACACCGGGACGCCCCCTCCCGCGACGGGCAACCTCGACCGCTGGGCCGAGCAGGGCGTACTGCTGCTGAACGCCGTGCTGACCGTCCGCGCACACGAAGCGGCGTCGCATGCGGGCCGCGGCTGGGAAACCTTCACCGACGCCGTGGTACGCGCGATCTCCGAACGCAAACAGGGCGTCGTATACATGCTTTGGGGCAGTTACGCCCAGAAAAAGGGAGCTATCGCAGACCCGCAGCGGAATTTCATCCTCAAGTCCGTACACCCGTCGCCGCTCTCGGTCTACCGCGGATTTTTCGGCTGCCGCCACTTCTCGCGCGCCAACGAATATCTCCGCAGCATCGGCAAGGAGCCGATCGTATGGTGAACCGTCGCCTGCCGGTCCGGTCTTGCCGGTCGGCGTATCGGTCGGAAGTTTCCGCCACCGCAGGCGGCGCGGGGACTTCGGCCTGCGCCAATCCGGGATCGCCTGACTACGCCCTGCCCCGGAAGGAGCCGCAAAACGGTTATCCGCCCAAACAATACAGCAATAAAACCACACGCAGCGCATAAGTCCGCTCCGGAAACATGAAAACACAAACAGCCACCAATTCGTTTCGGGCATGGATGCTCGCGGCGCGGCCCAAGACGCTGACGGGAGCCGCCGTACCGGTGATGCTGGGCTGCGCTTTAGCCGCTTCGGACGGAGATTTTCACCTGCTGCCCGCCGTGCTGTGCCTGCTGTTCGCCTTCCTGATGCAGATCGACGCCAACCTCATCAACGACCTCTGGGATTACCTCAAAGGCTCCGACGGCAAAGACCGGCTGGGACCCGAACGGGCCTGCGCGCAGGGCTGGATCACACCCCGCGCCATGCGTCGCGGAATCGCCCTGACGACCGCGGCCGCCTGCATCACGGGCTGCGGACTGCTCTTTTACGGCGGCTGGTGGCTGATCGCCGTCGGCGCGCTGTGCGTCGTGTTCGCATTCCTCTACACGGCGGGACCCTATCCGCTGGCCTATCACGGCTGGGGCGACCTGCTGGTGCTGGCTTTCTTCGGATTCGTCCCCGTCGGCTGTACCTGTTGCATCCTCAGCGGCAGCTGGACATGGCAGACGGGCGTCATTTCGGCGGCCTGCGGACTGGCGATCGACACCCTGCTGATGGTCAACAACTACCGCGACCGCGAGCAGGACGCCCGCAGCGGCAAACGCACGCTCGTCGTCCGGCTGGGCGCACGGGCCGGCAGCGGGCTTTATCTGGCACTGGGATTCGCAGCCGCAGCGCTCTGCCTCCCGCTGCTCTGCGACGGCCGCATAGGAGCGGCAGCGCTTCCCCTGCTCTACCTCGCACCGCACACGGCGACATGGCGGCGCATGGTGCGGATCAGCCGCGGCCGGGAGCTGAACGCCATTCTGGGCGCCACGTCGCGCAACATCCTGCTCTTCGGAATACTGCTCTCGATCGGGCTGCTGCTGTAAAGACGGCCCCGAAGCGCACACAGCGCAACCCGCGGCCCCGAAGCGCACCCCCCCACACACCACATACCAATAGCATCGCCGCACCGAAACGCATACGGCAGGCCAGCCGCTCACAACAGCACTAAACAAAAAAAGCCGTCAAAAATGACGGCTTTTTCATTCACACGACCCGAACGGGCCGGATATGTCGCCGGGCATCAGCCCAGATACGATTTCAGCAGTTTGCTGCGCGACGAGTGGCGCAGGCGGCGGATCGCCTTCTCCTTGATCTGGCGCACGCGCTCGCGCGTCAGGTCGAACTTCTCACCGATCTCTTCGAGGGTCATCTCCGAAGTGCCGATGCCGAAGAAGTACTTGATGATGTCGCGTTCGCGGTCCGTGAGGGTTTCCAACGCGCGGTCCACCTCGGTCGAGAGCGACTCGTTGATAAGTCCGCGGTCGGCGTTGGGCGAATCGGGATTGACCAGCACGTCCAGCAGCGAGTTGTCCTCGCCGTCGGCGAACGGGGCGTCCACCGAGACGTGGCGGCCTGCCACGCGCAGCGTGTCGGTGACCTTCTCCTTGGGAAGCTCCAGCTCCGTGGCCAGCTCTTCGGGCGATGGGGTGCGCTCGTGCTCCTGCTCGAAGCGTGCGAACGCCTTGTTGATCTTGTTGAGCGAACCCACCTGATTGAGCGGCAGACGCACGATGCGCGACTGTTCGGCCAATGCCTGCAGGATCGACTGACGGATCCACCACACGGCGTACGAGATGAACTTGAAACCGCGGGTCTCGTCGAACTTCTCGGCGGCCTTGATCAGACCGAGGTTGCCTTCGTTGATCAGGTCCGGGAGGCTGAGTCCCTGATTCTGATATTGTTTGGCGACGGAAACCACGAAACGCAGGTTGGCTTTGGTCAGCTTTTCGAGGGCTTCCTGATCTCCTTTCTTAATCCGTTGGGCGAGTTCCACCTCCTCTTCGACCGTGATAAGCTCCTCCTTGCCGATTTCCTGCAAGTATTTGTCCAGCGAAGCGCTCTCGCGGTTGGTGATGGATTTTGTAATCTTTAATTGACGCATATATCTATTAACCTTCCTAAATAAAATTCTACATTACAACCCGCCCGGACCGCACTACTCCACGAGCGTGTAGCTCGCAGCGCGGCCGTTGGGATAAATACCGTCGATCGAGCGGACCTTCTCGTCCATACGCTGCATGTCCGCAACCGAATAGACCGGACGATCGTTGATATGGGTAATCACAAATCCCTGTTTGACACGGGCACGGGCCAGAATTCCGTCGGCCTTGATGCCGACCACCTGCACGCCGCCCTTGATATCGAGCTCACGGCAGAGTTTGGTGCCCGCATCGGCGAACTTACCGCCGAGAACCTCGACGACATCGACGTCCTCTTTGGTCATTAATTCCGTTTTACCTGCTTTATTACGCAAAGTAACCTCGATTTGTTTCACTGCGCCGTCTCTTTTTACCGACAATTTGACCTTATCGTTGGGTCGGCGGCGTCCGATCTGCTCGGAAAGGGTCGCATTGTCGTTGATCTTCACCCCGTCGATGTCCAGAATCACGTCGCCCTTGCGGATGCCGGCCTCCGAAGCCGAACCGCCCTCGACTACGCCGGCGACATAGGCGCCGCCCAGCTCGGTGATGCCCAGCTCCTTGCCTTCACGGTCGATAAAGTCCTGATCGACAATCGCAAAACGGATGCCGAGCAGTGCGCGCTGCACGATGCCGAACTCCTTGAGGTCCACGACCACCTTGCGCACGATCGATTCGGGAATGGCGAACGAATAACCGATATAGCTGCCCGTCTGCGACTTGATGAGGGTGTTGATGCCCACCAGCTCGCCGTGCGTGTTGACCAGCGCGCCGCCCGAATTGCCGGGATTCACGGCCGCGTCGGTCTGGATAAAGGCCTCGATGCGGAAATCGTTGGGAATAACCCCCAGATTACGCGCCTTGGCGCTCACGATACCCGCCGTAATGGTCGATTGCAGGTCGAACGGCGAACCGATCGCCAGCACCCACTCGCCCAGACGCAGCGCATCGGACGATCCGAAAGCCAGCGTCGGCAGGTCCGAAGCCTCGATCTTCAGCAGCGCGAGGTCCGTGGCCGAGTCCTTGCCGATCAGCTTGGCGTCGAACGAACGGCCGTCGTTGAGCTTCACGCGGAGTTTCGAAGCCCCGTCCACGACGTGGTTGTTGGTCACCACGTAACCGTCGGCCGAGATGATGACGCCCGAACCTCCGGCGCGCTGTTCGCGGAACTGCGGTCCCTCGTCATACCCCTGCGGGATGCCGAAGAACTCCAGAAAGGGATCGTACCCCCGGCGGCGCGGCATCTCGACCTGCTGCACGGCTTCGATATTGACCACGGCCTTCACCGCATTCTCGGCGGCGTACGTCAGGTCGGGGTACTGCTCGGCCTGATACGAGGTGAACTGCGTCCCCAGCGCGGGCGTGCGTTCCACCTCGCGCTCGATATATTGTACGGAGCCTTCGCGGCCCCCGGCTACTGCCCATGCCGTAAGTCCGCCCGCGGCGGCCGATACGGCGACTGCTCCTAAAATCAAAAATGCCTTTTTCATAATTCGATAACAAGTGTTTAAATTCAATTACTCGGAGGCAATTTATACCATAAGCTTCATCAGGTTTTATTACGATTCGTAGGACAAACGAAAGGGAACGCCCGGTTAGTATGCCCGCTTACACAAAAATCGGGACATCCGCGACGGACATCCCGATTTTCTGCAACCCGGACCGTTACAATCCGAACTCTTTGCGAATCAGCTCCACGGCATCGAGCTTCTCCCAGCCGAAGAACTCGATCTCGCGTTCCGTTTCGCGGCCGTTCTCCCAGACCTTCACCCGCTCCGTATAGGGACGGTTGCCGAAGTGACCGTAGGAAGCCGTGGCCTCGAAGATGGGGTTCTTCAGGCCGAAACGGCGGACAATGGCGGCGGGACGCAGGTCGAAAAGCTTGCCGATACGGCGTGCGATCTCGCCGTCGGTCATCCCCTCCAGCGCGGCGGGACGCGGCGAACGGTAGGTATCGACGTAGATCGACAGCGGCTGCGCGATGCCGATGGCGTACGACAGCTCGACCAGCACTTCGTCGGCAACGCCCGCGGCGACCAGATTCTTGGCGATATGGCGGGCGGCGTAGGCCGCCGAGCGGTCCACCTTCGAGGAGTCCTTGCCCGAAAAGGCGCCGCCGCCGTGCGCGCCGCGACCGCCGTAGGTATCGACGATGATCTTGCGGCCCGTAAGCCCGGTGTCCCCGTGAGGGCCGCCGATCACGAACTTGCCCGTAGGATTGACGTGCAGGATATAGTCGTCGCCGATCAGCCCGGCCAGCTTGTCGCCGGCGCGCTCCAGACGCGCCTTGACGCGCGGAATGAGGATCGTGCGCACGTCCTCGCGGATCGTAGCCTGCATCCGCTCCTCGGCCTCCTTCTCCGTCAGCCCGTTGCCGGGCAGGATGAACTCGTCGTGCTGGGTCGAAACCACGATGGTATGCACGCGCAACGGACGGTTGGTCTTCTCGTCGTACTCGATGGTCACCTGCGACTTGGAATCGGGACGCAGGTAGGTCATCACCTCCCCTTCGCGGCGGATGACGGCCAGCTCCTTGAGGATCACGTGCGAGAGGATCAGCGTCGCCGGCATCATCTCGCGGGTCTCGTTGCAGGCATAGCCGAACATGATGCCCTGATCGCCCGCGCCCTGCTCGTCCTCCTCGGCGCGCACAACGCCCTGATTGATGTCCGACGACTGCTCGTGGATGGCCGACAGGATGCCGCACGAGTTGCAGTCGAACTGGTATTCGCTCTTGGTATAGCCGATGCGGTCGATCACGCGGCGCGCCACGCCCTGCACATCGACATACGCTTCGGAGCGCACCTCGCCCGCCACGACCACCAGTCCCGTGGTGCAAAGCGTCTCGCAGGCGACTTTCGAATTGGCGTCACGACGCAGGAATTCGTCGAGAATGGCGTCCGAAATCTGATCTGAAACTTTATCGGGGTGTCCTTCGGACACCGATTCCGATGTAAACAAAAAGCCCATTGTTATACATTTAATTATGAGACCGCGCCTCCGGCCGGAGTGCCGGCATGCGGAAAGCCGCTCTCGGTTAATAAAAAAATAAAACGTATAAAATGGGAAAAATTGGCTGTTGGAATAAAAAATAAGCTGTTTTAGCGATTTTTTATTGTGGTTGCAATCAGTCAAATCTTTCCACATTTCCCCGCGTTACAAACGGGAGTGCAAAGATACGAAGGAATTTCGGAATATGCAAAAAACAGTTTGTTTTTGCGCCCAGCATGCACTATCTTTGGCCCGGTATTGGATGGGATGCGTCCCAGCAACCCGCAAAACCCGTTTTGCGATTGCGCCCGACTTTTACTATCTTTATACCCGTCGAATTCAACAAACCGTACATGAAACGATTCTTACTCGCCGCATGCATGCTTCTGGCCGCTGTCGGATTTTCGTCCTGCGAAAACGACGACGACGATCTCTACGACACACTCACGGGCCGCGTATGGGCCGGAGACCTCGGATTCTATCAGGACGGCTATGCGCTGGACAGCTACGTTTACTTCGGGGCCGACGGCTTCGGAAGCGACGAACTCCGTTACGCCGACAACGGACGCCTGCTCGACACGCTCAACATCCAGTGGGACGCCTACGACGACACGGTCTACATCGACTACGGCCGGGTCGATCTGCCGCGCGAACTGCGCCGGGTCCACATCCGCCGCGGCATGCTGACAGCCGATCTCTACATCGGAGGCCGCTATTACGACCGGATCACGCTCTACATGCAGTAATACAGCGGCACCTATTATTATATAGCGCTCCCCGAATCCTTGCGGAAATCCGGGGAGCGTTTGTGTGGAACGGCGGGTGCAATTCCTGCTGCGGAAGGTTCCGGGTTACTCGTCCGTCTCCCGCAAGGCGGCGCGCAGGGCGTTGATGTCACCCATCATCCGCAGGAAGATACGCACGCCGAGGGGCAGTCCGACAATCAGTCCGGCCACGAAGCCGTAAAACACATAGGGCGAAGTCAGGCTTCCCATGTAAAATCCCAGCAAGATCAGCTGCGGCACACCCAGCGCGATACCCGCGCCCACGCCCCAGAGGAAGCAGGTGCGGAACCGGAGTACGGCGGCGCAGGTTTCGCGCACGGTCCTATTCCCCGGCTCGATCCGCGCCAGCAGCACCAGCAGCGCGATCTGCCGCGCCAGCATGGCGAAGATAAAGAGCGCCAGCGTCGCCTTGACAGCCGTTCCGGGGTCCGCTTCGCCCGTACGAAATAGATTGGCGAAACAAAGCGGCAGCGCCGCCAGCAGAAAGATTCCCAGCCGTATCGTACGCGCCAGCCGCTGCTTGGCCGAGGTGATTTTTCCGGCCGAGACCTCCGCCGTCAGCCGGTCTATTTTAGTGTCCGCACACGACAGACGTCCGTCCAGCTCGTGCCATTTGGTTTTCAGTTCGTCGAGTTCCATATTCGGGAAGTTTAATGATTTGCCTGTTCACGCAGTTTCAGCTTGATGCGGTGGAGCTTCGAAGCCACGTTGTTGCGCGTAAGCCCCGTGATCGCGGCGATCTCCTCGTAAGGAAGCTCGTCGAGCCACAGCATCACGACCGCCTTTTCGAGCGCATCGAGCCGGTTTATCAGCGCATACAGTTCCCGCAACCGCTCGCCGCGTTCGGAATCTTCGTCGGCTGCGCCCAGCAAGTCGGTCAGCGGCAGCCGGCCCGTATGGCGGCGATTGCGGCGATAGTACGAAATGCAGGTGTTCAGCGCGACGCGGTAGACCCACGACGAGACTTTGGCCCGGCCTTCGAATCCGTCGAACCCCCGCCACAGGTTAATCAGCACCTCCTGATAAAGATCGTCGAAGTCGTCGCTGTCCATGGCATAGAGATAACAGACCTTGCCGACGATGCGGCGATGCTTCCGGACGAAGGTCTCGAATTCATACTGTTTGGTTCGCTGTAGACTCATTGCTGAAACTGTTTTTCCCATTAGACGCCGCCGGAGCCGAAAAGTTGCACGGAGAATAAAAAAATAATACGACGCAACTCATCCGACAAAAAAATCCCCGAAGCGACACTTCGGGGATTTCATCCATTATCGGGTATCGTTATTTTCCAAGCAGCTTCTTGACCTCTTCGGCCGGAAAAATCCGTTGCCGAAGAGTCCAAACGTCCAGACTACTTTCCGAGCAGTTTCTTGACCTCTTCGGCTACGGTCTTGCCGTTGTAACCGAACTTCTCGTCGAGAACCGTATAGGGAGCCGAATAGCCGAAGTGATCCAGACCGTGGATCATACCTTTCTCGCCCACAAGACCCATCAGGTTCACAGGAAGTCCCGATGTCAGGCCGTAGCGCACCACGCCCACCGGAAGCACGCTCTCCTGATACGAACGGGGCTGGTCGCGGAAAAGGCCCTCGCTCGGCACGTTCACCACCCGAACGGCGATACCCTCGGCGGCAAGCAGTTCGGCGCCCTCAACGAGCGTCGAGACCTCCGAGCCGGTGGCGACCATCACAACTTCGGGCTTGGCCGAATCAAGCACCACGTAACCGCCCTTGGCGACCTGAGCGGCCTCCTCGCGGCGGCTGGCGCCCAGCGCCGGAAGGCTCTTGATGTTCTGACGCGATAACACCAGCGCAACGGGCCGCTGCTCCTCGACGGCCAGCTTCCACGCCATGACGGTTTCATCGCCGTCGGCCGGGCGCAGCACGACCATCGAACGTTCGTCGTGGTGGTTTCGGAGGTGTTCCATCAGGCGGATCTGGGCTTCATGCTCGATCGGCTGGTGCGTAGGACCGTCCTCGCCAACGCGGAACGAGTCGTGCGTCCAGATATAGATCACGTGCAGGCGCATCAGCGCCGAAAGACGCACTGCCGGTTTCATGTAGTCCGAGAAGACGAAGAACGTGCCGCACGCAGGAATCACACCCCCGTGCAGCGCCATGCCGTTGGCCACGCAGGCCATCGTCAGTTCCGAGACTCCAGCCTGAAAGAATTTGCCGCTGAAGTCGCCCTTCGTGAAGGCCTTGGTTTTCTTGAGGAAGCCGTCCGTCTTGTCCGAGTTCGAAAGGTCCGCAGAAGCGACGATCATGTTCTCGATCTTCTCGGCGAAGACGCCCAGCACCGCAGCCGATGCCGCGCGCGTCGCCACGCCGGCCTTCACCTCGATCGACTTGTAGTCGATTTCGGGCAGGCTCCCCGAAAGGAACATATCCAGTTTGCGGGCTAGATCGCCGTGTTCGGCGCGCCACGTCTTCTCGACCTCGGCCTGACGCGAGGCCCATGCGCGAAGCGCTTCGCGGCGCTCGGAGAAGGCTTCGCGACTCTTGGAGAAAACGGCGAACGGATCGTTCGGATCCCCGCCCAGATTCTTCACCGTAGCGGCGAAGTCGGCACCGGCCGCCGTGAGCGGCTGCCCGTGGGTCGAAACCTTGTCCTCGAAGCTCTCGCCGGCGGGGCCTTTGGCGCCCTTGCCCATGACCGTGCGGCCGATGATGAGCGTAGGACGCTCCGTCTCGGAGTTCGCGGCAACGAGCGCCTCGCGGATTTCGTTGATGTTATGTCCGTCCACTGACAGCACGTTCCACCCCCACGCCTCGTACTTCATGGCCACGTTCTCGGTCATAACTTCATCCACCTTCGTAGAAAGCTGGATGTTGTTCGAGTCGTAGTACATGATGAAGTTGCTCAGACCCAGATGGCCGGCGATACGGCCCACGCCCTGCGAAATCTCCTCCTCCACGGCGCCGTCCGAGATGTAGGCGTAGGTCTTGTGCGCCATCCACTCGCCGAAGCGGGCAGCCAAGAACCGTTCCGCGATGGCGGCGCCCAGCGCCATGGCATGACCCTGTCCGAGAGGGCCGGAAGTGTTCTCGACACCGCGCGCGAAGTCTACTTCCGGGTGACCCGGCGTCACGCTGCCCCACTGACGCAGAGACTGAAGGTCTTCGGTCGTATAGTACCCGGCCAGAGAAAGCGTAGAATAGAGCATCGGAGACATGTGACCCGGATCGAGGAAGAAACGATCACGGTAGGGGTAAGACGTATTGTCCGGATCGTAGCGCAGAAATTCGGTATAGAGCACCGTCATGAAGTCGGCGCCGCCCATAGAGCCGCCGGGGTGTCCCGATTTGGCTTTTTCGACCATGGCGGCCGACAAAATTCGGATATTGTCCGCTACACGCGTAAGTTTGGAATTGGTAGATGACATGAGTATTTAAAGTTTTAAAGTCTTTGTATTAATCAGCGTATCTTCTGCCACAAAAGTAATAAAAAAGATACTATCCAACTTGTTTAAGCTCTAAAATATTTGCTTTTTCTATCTTTTCCTTTGCATATGGCAACGTCACGACGAATTTCCGCGTGTCGGTCGAGGGCAGGTCGAACATCGTGTCCATCATGATCGCCTCGCAGATCGAGCGCAGGCCGCGGGCGCCGAGTTTGAACTCGACGGCCTTGTCCACGATGTAATCCAGCACCGCGTCGTCGAACGTAAGCTTGACGTTGTCCAGCTCGAAAAGCCGCTTGTACTGCTTGACGATGGCGTTTTTCGGTTCGGTGAGAATCGACCGCAGGGCTTCGCGCGAGAGGGGCTGCATGTAGGTCAGCACCGGAAGACGCCCCACCAGCTCCGGAATCAGTCCGAACGACTTGAGATCCTGCGGCGTGATGTACTGCATCAGGTTGTTGCGGTCGATGCGGTCGGCGCGGAGCCGTCCGTACCCCATGGCGCGGGTGTTCAGACGCTGGGCGATCTTCTTCTCCACGCCGTCGAACGCGCCGCCGCAGATGAAGAGGATGTTGCGCGTATCGACCTGAATGAATTTCTGTTCAGGGTGCTTGCGCCCGCCCTGAGGGGGCACGTTGACCACGGTTCCTTCGAGAATCTTCAGCAGGGCCTGCTGCACGCCTTCGCCCGAAACGTCGCGCGTGATCGAAGGGTTGTCGCCCTTGCGGGCGATCTTGTCGATCTCGTCGATGAAGACGATGCCCCGTTCGGCCTGCTCGACGTTGTAGTCGGCGACCTGCAGCAGCCGCGAAAGGATGCTCTCGACATCCTCGCCCACGTAGCCCGCCTCGGTCAGCACCGTGGCGTCCACGATGGTGAAGGGCACCTTCAGCAATTTGGCGATCGTGCGGGCCATCAGCGTCTTGCCCGTACCCGTAGGCCCCACCAGCACGATATTCGACTTGTCGATCTCCACCTCGTCCTCCTTGGGAGCGTAGAGCAGCCGCTTGTAGTGGTTGTAAACGGCCACGGCCATATAACGCTTGGCGTCGTCCTGACCGATGACGTACTGGTCGAGGAAATCCTTGATCTGGGCCGGCTTGAGCAACTCCTCCATCTTGAGCGGCGCAGCGGCGGCGCTGCCGCCGCGCTCCGAAGCCACGTCGTTCTCGACGATGATCCGGTAGCCGTTCTCGATACATTTGTTGCAGATGTTGGCGCCGTCGATGCCCTGAAACATGATCTCCACGTCGCTGCGCTTGGCGCCGCAGAACGAGCAGCAGTCGCCGCCCGCCCCGTTCTTATGGTTGTTGCCTTTTCCCGATGCCATTATTTCCCGCGTTTGGATAATACTTCGTCGATCAGCCCGTACTCCTTGGCTTCGCGCGCCGAGAGCCAGTAGTCGCGGTCGGCGTCCTTCTCGATCTTCTTGAGCGCGACGCCCGAATGGGCCGAGAGAATCTCGTACAGCTCGCGTTTGGTCTTCATGATCTCGCGTGCCGTGATTTCGATGTCCGAGGCCTGTCCCTGCGCACCGCCCAGCGGCTGGTGGATCATCACCCGCGAATGGGGAAGCGCAGAACGCTTGCCCTTGGCGCCCGCCGTGAGCAGCACGGCGCCCATCGAAGCGGCCAGCCCCGTGCAGATGGTC
>ERZ773108.1205-NODE-1205-length-26939-cov-3.963956_pt1 | contig 26939 bp, 34 predicted proteins | sample MGYA00580570_ERZ773108 | MGnify/ENA primary metagenome ERZ773108 (study PRJEB29015, sample SAMEA2737840) | human gut metagenome | biome: human gut; feature: human-associated habitat; material: faeces | place: China | collected 2012 ...
AAAAGCAGTACCATGTGGGAGACGTGTTGGAGGAGGATAGCTCAAAGACGGCGCGGACAGGGATGCACTGCGCAGAGTATGTCCTGGACTGCCTGAGATGGTATCCGCTGGGAAACGGGAACCGGTACTGTCAGGTAGAAGCCAGAGGGAGCATCGATGAGGACGGATCCGTCCAGATTGCCTGTACAAAAATGCACATCGTCCGGGAACTGAATACAAAACAGATCGCATCGGCGGCATGTATGTATATGGTGAGCTTCCCGGAGCGAGACTGGAAGCGCAAAGGGAGGCTGCTGGACGTGGCGGAGGATGCTGCCAGAGGGCAGGGGGCCGGCGCGATCGCCATTGCCCGTGGGAAGGACCCGAAGGTAAAGGGGGCGGCGGGGAGTGTGCTGGCGCTGCTGAAAGAACCCAAAAAGGGGCAGTTTGAGGCGGCGAAAGTATTCGAGGTCGGCGGGGACATCCTGCCGGATGTGTGGTACACGATCAAAAACGGAAAGGTGGTAAAAAGCGAATGAAAAGACGGCTGGTATTGCGGGAAATGCCGATAAAGACCAAAAAGAAAGGGAAAGTGGTTACCGTGCAGAACGTGGAGAACATCCTGATCCTGAACATGTACCGGGATAAGGATCTGACCTGCCGATACTGTATGAACACGGACACCGGAGAATATGAGACATGGGACGCAAAGACCGGGGAGTGGTCAGTGATGAAAGCCCACCGGGCAGCAGGCGGGCTGGACTGGTACGACAACGGACGATCCGTTGAGAAAACTTTAAAGTACGACCCGCCGGAATCCCGCGCCCTGATTAAAAAGGCACTGGACGGGAAAACATGGAGGAACTGGACAGAGGGGCTTGTGCTAATCGACGATGTGGAAACAGACTACGGCAGGGATCAGAGGGAAAAGAAAGAGGAGCGCCGCTTGGAGAGGGAACGCAGGCTACAGGAACGCGCCCCGAAGCCCCCGGAAGACTTCCGGGACTGGGCGTTAAAGGCAGCAGGCGGCGGGAAGCATTATCTTTTTTGGAACAAGGGGAAAAAACAATATGCCTGTACCGCCTGCGGGGGCAGGTCTGATGCCAAAAACGTGCCGGGAAAACACAATGACATGTCGGTGTGCCCTTCCTGCGGCGTGCAGGCGCAGGTCAAACGGCGGACAGGAAAGATCATGGAGCGCGGGAAGGTGTGCCTGATGCAGGATATGGGTGCAGACATGTCGGTGTGCAGGCATTTTGACATCAGGATGGAGTGGACAGCGGACGGGGAGCACGTCCACCTGTCGGAGGGCGTGCGGGTCATGCCGCTGCGAGGGCATAAAAAATACATATGCCAGATCCGGTATAACTGCTGGGGCAGGGATGATAAGGGCGTGTGCTTTGACAAAAGCAACCCAGCAAATCGTCGGATGGGGAAGTGTTACCTGTATCCACAGGGCATTCGAGAATGTCTTGTGGATACGGAATATGAGGACTGGACGGGAATCATGGAGTGGATGGCTGCCGCAGGGATCTGCGCGGACTATAACCGGATGATGGCATGCGCCGACAGACGGATGCACAGCGTGGTGGAGTATCTGGCAAAAGGCAGGTTTTACAGGCTGCTGGAAGAAACCACCGAGTGGATCAGCCTGTTTTTCTGTTCCTACAGCGGGACACTGGACCTGGACGGGAAGACGGCGGAAGAGGTGCTGAGACTGGAGGACCGCCAGAAGATCAACCGCCTGCGGGATGCGGATGGCGGGGAAGCGATGCTGGAGTGGCTGCGCTGGTCAGGAGAGACAAAAGAGAAACTGCCGCAGGAAGCACTGGAATGGGTGCTGCAGGAAAAGGTATCGCCGGGGCAGATCCCCGGAGGAATGTCGCTGCTGAAATTTAAAAATTACATCATAAGGCAGCAGGCGGAATCCTACCCGGGAAAATCGATAAGAAGCGTTATTGAACAGCATCGGGACTATCTGAGTATGTGTCGGAGATTGGGGAAAGACCTATCTGATGAGATGGTAAGCCGGCCGCGCCAGTTAAAGCGCCGTCACGATGAGGCTGTGGAGGAGATCAGGCAGCAGGAGATTCTGGATAATATCGCACAGAACCGGGAAGCGTGGGAGAAAAAAGCGCAAGAGATGGCGGGCAAATACCCCGGCGCGGAAGATAATCTGGCAGCAGTCCGCAAGATCTACGAATACACCGGAGAAGAGTACATGGTGCTCGTCCCCCGCAGGCTGGTGGACATCGCGGTGGAAGGAAATGCGCTGCATCATTGCGCAGGCTCTTCGGACCGGTATTTTGAGCGGATCCGGAATCGGGAAACTTACGTGTTCTTCCTCCGGAAAACGTCCGCGCCGGACGTGCCGTATTACACGCTGGAGGTGGAGCCGGGCGGCACCATCCGACAGCACAGAACCTATCTGGATGAGGAGACGGGGATCGAGAATGTGCGGGGTTTTTTGCGGGAGTGGCAGAAGGTTATCAAAAAGCGCTTGACGGCATCCGAACGGGAGCTGGCAAAGATCAGCGCTGTAAAGAGGGAAGAAAACCTTCAGGAGCTGAGGGAAAAGAACAATACAAGAGTCCTGCAGGGGCTTATGGAAGATTTTATGGAGGCAGTGTGAAGTGGGAGAATTGATCGAATACGGGAAAAAGGCTCTGGAATATGGGAATTATGCGGATTTTAAGCAGACGATGGATACCGTGGTGGAGGAAGTCGAGGAAGGGTTTGTAAAGATCGGTTATCTTTTAAAGGTAGCGCGGGACACGGCGGTGCTGCAGGAATCCGGATATGCAACGGTCAATGAGTTTGCAGAGAAGGAGTATGGGCTGGACAAGTCGGCAGTATCAAGGTTTATCGCGATCAACGACCGGTTCGCAGAAGGCGGGTACGCACCGCGTCTGCAGGAACAGTACAGAGGCATGGGACGGGCAAAGCTGTCTATCATGCTGATGCTCCCGGAGTGGATCAACGAGGAGATCAGCCCGGACTATAGCAAATCTGATATTCAGGCGATCCGAGCGGAGGTGGCGGAAGAGGAAAAGACCACGGATCTCGAGATTTTAATGGAGGAGCGGGAAGACATCTACGACCGTCTGGAAAATGACCTCCAGCGGGTACTGTGGAAGCTGGGGCAGGACATTCCGGCGCTGTACTGTAAGCTGTGGGAGACATACATGGGGACGGACAGCGTGGAGCAGCTGGCAAAAGAGGTCATGGAGGTCATGGCGCCGGCAGGGGAAGGGATGCACAGTGCCCGTATCCCCGGAGTTGGAAGGCTGATGCTGTCGCTCAAAGGTGCAGACAGAGATATGGTTTTGGTAAACGTGCGAAGCGGCGAGAAGCAGGGATATGGATGGGATGACATGGAGGCAGCGTTTGACCTGCTGATGGGCAGCGACAGCGCCGAAGAGAGCTGGGAAACCGTGTACGGCGCAGAAATGCCGGGAGTTGCACCGGTGCAACCGGAAAGCAGGAAAACGTCCCGCGTCAGTCCAGCGGTCATGGAAGAAAATAACCCGGCAGCAGGGCAGAACGGAACGAATCTGGAAGAAATTGAAACGGAATCCGAAGAAATTGAAACGGAAGTACCGGAAGAAATCGGGCCGGAGCGCCTGCCACGAGGGGAGCAGAAGAGGAACTCCGAAACCTGGAAAGAACCGGAGAAAAAGGAACCCCGCCCCATAGAGCTGCCGCCGGAGGACGCAGTCTATACCTATCCGATGGGGACGAACATGATGACAGACATCCGGAAAGGGCAGCGTTTTTTGATCCTACGCACTCATGACACGTACCGGGTCGGAAATACAGTGCGACTGCAGCATCAGAAGGATGGAGAGCAGACCGGCGCAGAGATAGATATCAGGATAACGCACCTGATAAACGACCACGGTGGGCTGGTGCCAGGATATGTGGCGCTGCAGTTTGAGATCATTCCCGCGCCGCCGGAAGAGATACCGGGACAGATGAGCATCGACCAGATGGGAAAAGAAACAGAAGAGGACAGAAAGGATGAAGAAGAGAGTGAAAAAGAAGCTGACGCGGCATCTGGAATTCACGGGGAAATCTCGGAAAGCGATACATAAGCGTGATAATGAAACCTGCGTCTTCTGCGCGGCCGGATATGAGCCGCCGGAAGATCCGGCCTACTGCCGGACGGCACTGCAGATCATGCATATCGTCCCGCGTTCTCAGCTGGGGATGGGAGTGGAGCAGAATGGAGTGCTTGGGTGCGTCTGGCACCATCAGATGCTCGATAACGGGAATCTTGATAACCGGAAGGAAATGATAAGGATGCTTGAAAAGCGGATGCGGCGGATGTATCCCGGATGGACGCGGGAAAAGGTCACATATCGGAAAGACAGCGTAAATGAAAAAAAGCATTTGTCTGCAGATTGGGGTGATGCCGGGAAAGAGATTGAAAAAGTACAGCCAGGCAGCAGGACGGTACCGCCGGAAGGATTTGTGTTTTGGGAAACAAAGGAGGAGGCACAGGATGTTACCAGTAAAAAAATTGAAACCGGGAGATAAGATTATGATTCGAGAAGCATGGGCACAGAAGGATGAAAACCAAAAGACTGCGCCACGCGGCCGGGCAACAGTGATCAAACAATACCGGCACCATGTTCTTGTCGAGAACGCGAAGGGAACCAGATGCTGCATCACAAATGCGGAGATTTATGGGATGGAGAAGAGGAAAGGAGTACAGGAGGCAGCAGGGATGCGTGACAGCAGCGGGAAAGAAGTGGACGTAAAAGAAAGTAAGCGGCGCTTCCCTGCACTGGAATTTGGAAAGGAGCGGAGGAGATGAGGGGGACAGCATGTGCATATAAGATCTATAAGAGAGGGCGGTATATGGGAATATATCGGGCATCAGAAATTGAAACGCTCACAGGGCTGCCGAAAGCAAGGGTGAACCGCTATGCGCGGGAACGGATGAAATGGCAGGGAATGTACCGGATCGTGCTGGCAGGGGAGGCGAAACGCACATGAATATGAGAGATGAGGTGGTCGTGATTCTGGCAGCAATCGTGACAGGAGCTTTGTTTTGGGCTTTATGCGGCAAAACGGCGTGGTTTATCGGACACGATGATGGACAGGCGTATGAGAGGTACATGGAATCAATGATGGAAAACGGGATGTGCCCGGATATCTACGGGTACGGATGGGGGCGATAATGAAAACATGGAAAGTGATACTGATTGTCACAGTTATGATGATATTGTATTTTATGCTTCTGTTCTGGTCAGTCGCGAACTACGGGCTGGAAGGCGGTGGGAACATGATGTTTATGAGATAGGAGATATTGGAAAAAGATGGAACAAAAGGAAATGCGCAAGGCATATGCTGTAGATTTCGACGGGACGCTGTGTGAAAACAGGTGGCCGGAAATCGGGGAACCGAATCAAGAGCTGATCGGTTATCTGGTCGGACGCAGGCGGCAGGGAGATAAAGTAATCCTGTGGACCTGCCGGAGCGGGGAGCTGCTTCAGAAGGCAGTAGAGTGGTGTCAGGGACATGGTTTGAAATTTGACGCCGTGAATGAAAATCTTCCGGAAAGAATTGAATTTTTCGGAGGGGATTGCCGGAAGGTGGGAGCAGATGTCTATATAGATGATAGAGCGTGGAATCCGATAACAGGTGGAGATATATAAAACATGGCAGCAGGCGAACGAGGAACCTGTGAAGGATTGGAGACAACGGAGGAACTTGCAGGGTGGAAGAAACAAATGATGAGGACATTTATGGGAGGCGGAAGCTTATGAAAAAGATAAGAGCAATAGCGGTTGCGATGGCAATGTCAGTATTTTTAAGTGGGTGCTACGATTATGGAAGGGACATTACCATAATTTGTCCGGTAATAAATTATATGGCTGTGGACGGTGGAGCGATTGTTATATACGAGATGGACGGGGAACGCAGGGAGAAAAAAATTTTAGAAAAAGATGTTTACGCCTGCGATGAATCCAGCCGGATCATTGCGGTAGGGAAGGTGTACGAGGATGGCTCGCGGTCATTGAGATTGTACCTGTATCTCAGCGAGGATACACGAAAGATAGGTTTGATTTGGATTAAATGAGTATTCGTGTGGAAGTTGAGTTTACGGACGGATCGCGTTGCTGGTATAAGCACTAAACTGATATTTAAGTAAGCAAATGGATGAGAAAGAAGGTGGCACCGATGGATAAAAACATCCTAAACGACTACATAGACGCCTGTGAGCTGATCCGGGAGACAGAGCAGCAGATCAGGCGGCTGCAGGAAAAGCAGAGCGAGACAACGCAGGACAGCGTAAGAGGCAGCAACCCGGAATTCCCCTATAATGCGCAGCATTTCAAAATCGAGGGGACAACATTTTCAATGCGGGACGATGCACGGCTGTTGGAAAAGAAAAAGCTGCTGGCAGACCGCCGGGCGGCTGCCGAAGAGACACGGGTGCAGGTGGAACGCTGGATGGTTACGATCCCGGCACGGATGCAGAGGATTATCCGGTGGAAGCTATTTGAAGGGCTGACGTGGGATGAGGTGGCTGTGAAGATGGGGCGGAAAGCAACAGGAGAGAGTGTAAAGAAAGAATTTCAAAGATTTTTTCCTAAAAATTGAAAGTTTGTCCCGTTTGTCCTGTTTGTCCCGATCAAAAGTGTTATAGTGTAAACTGACAGTAGTGGATAAGCCACTACTTCTCTTACACAATACATCTTTGGAAGGCACCTGGTCGTGGAAACGCGGTTAGGTGCTTTTTATGATACCATATTTGGTAGTATAGATTTTTGCCGGATTATGGTGTATGATGAAGAAAAATGTATTGTGTGGGAGGAATTGGTAAAATGTCAGCGATAGGGGTGTCTATTTATTCACTTAGAGTTTTAAGAGTCCGTCATGGAGATGCGGAACTGCATAACATAAAGGATGGGAAAGGTCTCATAGATTTAGTTAAAGAGTTTATTGACACCAATATTAAAAGTTATGTTGATAAACAGGAGAATGAAAATTTATTTAGATTTGATGATTGGGACATTCGTGATGAAATAGATTCAAAAGGGAATAAACTATTCAGAATGATATATGGAAAAATGAAATCTGGAACTTATGGAGCGGAAGGGGAAATAGTTGATAAAACTACAGGAAAAATAACGCATAAGTTTACCAGAGATGAGGCACCTGTTTTACCGTTTAGCTTTTGTATAGCGGTGCCAGAATGTAATGAAGGCACTACTATAGCAGTTGCGATATTTCAAACTTTATCAGGAAATGGGATTAAATCTATTTTTGATGATTATTTTAGAGCATATGTAAAAACAATAGATATTGGTTTGACTGTTAGTTTTGGAGCTTTGTACCCAAAAGAATTTATAAATGAATATATGAAGTGTGGAAAATTAACTAAAATTAACATGATTCAATATTGTGTGCCTGATGATATTGCAGATAGAATCGGGATAGATAGAGGAATTAAACGCACACGGAGAATTATGACGATTTCAAATCCTATAGGTTTTATCGCTAGAAACCGATATAAGATTGAGGAGTGTTTGCAAGGAAATCGCTCGTATGATAAAATCATAGAATTTCCGGATTTTGATTATGATGATCTTAAACTTGTTTTTAATGTTGGTGGGAAAAATAAAACAATCAGCATGAAAAATATTGAAAAAACGATAGTTACAGAGGATATTACGGAAAGAGTGTTAAAAGAAGGGGGGAATCCAGAAAAAGAGTCGATAATTTTATTGTTTGAAGAATTTTCAAGAAATTATCTTACAGATATGGGAATAATAGTGTCTCAGGATGGTATCGACGAATATAAATTGGAGCTTCAAGAAGCTTATTGCGGGAGTGGAATGAAAGAAAATGAAATTGATTATAGAATTAGTTAGTGATCCTATCTTGTGGTTAGTGCTTTGTGCTTGTGCCCTACTATTTTTTAAAATTGTTCGAAAATCAAATTATTTTAATATCACGCAGATTGTAAAGATGCATATTAATGCATTTAGAAATGATTCAGGGAAAATAAATAAAATGCAATTTGGCATTGCATTTATCATACCTGGTATTCTGGCAGTAGCCATAGCATCCATGAAGATCATTGATTCAGATACGATAAATATGCTTACAGTCATAATATCAATACTAACGTCGATGTTTTTTACGTTATTGGCAATGATAATTGATATAAAGGGGCGATGGAATGAGAGAAAAGAGAAGGACGACTCATCGGAAAATACGATTATGGCGTCCTTAATGCGTTCTTTGTACTATGCAATAATGTTTGAAATATTGCTTTCAATTATTTTGCTTATATTATGTTTTATAGCAGTATTTACGACAAGATTTTCATATATGCAAAGTATTTTGATTTATTGGCTTTCTATAACAGTAATAATGAATTTATTCATGGTACTAAAAAGAATATTTCTTGTTATTGAAAGAAGTATGAAATAAAATGAAAAATTAAAGGGTGCAGAAGGTGGATATAATGATAGAAATTGCATGTGTTTTATTAGGTTCTGCTATTTCTATAGTGACGACAATTGGTTTTCAATGTTATCAAGAAAGAAAGCGAAGAAAGTATTACGCAAATGTTTTGTATCATGACTTGCTTAGCATTATGCAATATTTCAAAGGAGAATATAAATGGGATGAAACAGATAAGTATCCAGAGATAAGATACAATGCTGAGTGGCAAAGTGTAGTTGCAAATATATCTTATCTTAGAGATAAGCAAATTAACTTGGTACATAACATATATGATGCAGTATTTGATTATGATTCTCTTTTAAGTCAAACTAAAGGAAAGAAAAAAAGGAAAGAAAAAAAGGAAAGAATATAGATGTAGGATAGAAAAAATTGTTAATGGATATGAATTTGATGAATTCATGCTTTTTCTAAAGCAAAAATTAAAGATTAAGGAGCAGGATTAACCCCTGCTTCTTTTTCTTTTCTTTCAAAACAACGGACCCTTAGCTCAGCAGGTCAGAGCGTCCGGCTCATAACCGGATGGCCGCAGGTTCAAATCCTGCAGGGTCCATTGCCGACATGTGTCGGAACTCCACCCTCTTAGCGGAATGCTGTGAAAGACCGTCGCAAGGTCTGAGAGGGTTTGTAACATCAAAACAAATGAATGAGAGGTGGTGAGGTTGCCGCGGAAAGCAGACGTAAGGGTAGAGCAAGCCCATGAAATGTACCAGCGGGGAGCAAAGCTGGTTGAGATTGCAAATCAGCTCGGGTTGCCTGAGGGGACAATCCGGAGCTGGAAAAATAGACAGAAATGGGATTGCAACGTTGCAAACGGAAAGAAATGCAACGTTGCGAAGCGAAAGCGCGGCGGTCAGCCAGGAAACCACAATGCGGAGGGAGCTGGTGCACCGCTGAAAAATCATAATGCTGAGAAACATGGTCTTTTTCGGAAATATCTTCCGGAGGAGACCTTTTCTATTATCGCAGAAATGCCGGTCAATCCATTGGATGTGTTGTGGGATCAGATACAGATTGCGTATGCAGCGATCATCCGGGCACAGCAGATCATGTATGTGCGGGACCAGACGGACAAGACGCGGGAAATGGTAAGTGATTCGGCGGGCGGAGAGTCGTGGAAAACACAACAGGCATGGGACAAGCAGGCAGACTTTTTAAAATCGCAGGCAAGGGCGCAGAGCGAGCTGCGCAGTATGATAAAGCAGTATGATGAAATGCTGCATAAAAACTGGGAACTGGCAACAGACGAACAGAAAGCGAGGATTGAACAGATCCGCTCCCAAACAGCTGTGCAGGATGAGAAAAGGAACCGCGGTAGTGATGCGGCAGCTGCCATTGTGGAGAACATGCAGACGCTGGCAGAAATTCTGAAAAGTCCGCAGCCAAACCGGAACATAGAGGATTACGAAGATGAATAAGCCTGCGCCTTTTTCTGTCCGGCAGATGGAATATTTCCAACGCTGCTTTTCAAACTGGTTTAACGTCGCGGAGGGCGGCAAGCGTGGCGGAAAGAATGTGCTGCAAGTTATGGCATTCTGTACGCTGTTGGAAACGCACAAAAATAAAATCCATCTCGTTGCAGGCGTTTCCGTTGCGACGGCGAAGCTTAATATTTTGGATTGCGACGGATACGGACTGCTGAATTATTTTGAGGGACGCTGCCGGGAAGGGAAGTATAAAGACCGTGACTGCGTTTATGTGCAAACGAAAGCCGGAGAGAAGGTTGTGCTGGTGTCGGGCGGCGGGAAAGATGGGGATGAGAAGCTGATCAAAGGCAATACCTACGGGATGGCTTACATCACGGAAGCAAACGAATGCCACCCGAAATTCCTTCGGGAAGCATTTGACAGAACACTTTCCAGTTCCGACAGAAAAGTATTCCACGACCTGAATCCAAAAGAAGAGGGACATTGGTATTATACGGATATCCTGGACTTTCATGAAGAAAAAAAGCTGCAGAATCCGGAATATGGTTATAATTATGGGCATTTTACGATCGCGGATAATTACAGCATATCCGGCAGCAGGCTACGGGATATCCTGGCAACATACCACAAGGGGACAGTCTGGTACGAGAGAGACATATTGGGAAAACGAAAAGTAGCGGAGGGAATCATCTTCCGCTATTTTGCTGATTGTCCGGATCCATATCTCTTTACAGATGCACAGCTACAGGAATGGTTTGAAGTTCGCATCAAGCAAGCGCAGCGAGCAGGAAAAAAGAAATGGTTGGATCGCATTACGATCGGCATTGACTTTGGCGGGAATGGATCGAAAACCACTTTTGTCATGATGGGCTGGCTGAACGGATACCGGAACCTGTTTGTACTGGAAGAAGATTCCCTGCCGGTTACTGAAGAGGTTGACAGTAAGCGGATTTGTGATAAGTTCGTTGAATTTTACCGCATGGTGATCGGGCAATACGGAGATGTTGACTGGATATTTCCGGACAGTGCCAGTACAACAATGATTAACAGCCTGCGAAATGCAGCGAAGTCCGCAGGATTGCCGTGGCGCAGCATCAGCGGATGTCGGAAAAACCCGATCACAGAGCGACCGAAGACTGTTGATATGCTGTTTTCAATGGGACGGCTTATGATCAGTCGGCGATGCACAAGCGTAATCGGAGCGATCAGCCGTCTACGGTGGGATCCGGATCACCCTGACCAGCCAGAAGATAAAAATATTGCCAACTGCAATGACTGGTGGGACGCCTTTTGTTATTGCTGGTTGGATTTTGTAGAGTATGTAGACCTTGGGAGGTGAGGACAGTGGAAAACTGTGTGACAGATTATCTTTTAAAGCGCGGATACCGAGTGAATACGACTGCGCTTGAGCTGATCCATGCGTGCGACGATTGGTATGCGAATCGGAAGATTCCAGAGTTCCACCACCGGAACACAGTCCAGAATGTACCGTATGACCTGAAACAGTTAAACCTTGCGAAGCGGTGTTGCAGCGATGATGCGAACCTGTGCGAAATCCTGGATGTGAATGCAGGAAGCACGGAACAGCAGAAAGATTTTGTAAATGCAATATTGGCGGACAGCGAGTTCCAGACACAGTACAGGAAACAACTGGAAAAGGTATCCGCGGATGGAACGGCAGCATGTTATGTACGCCTGGATGATGCAACGATCATGAAAAGTGGCAGGGTGCAGGGCGGGCGCATCCGGCTGAACTATGTGGAAGCAGAAAGCTACATTCCGCTGACCGTCGAAAATGATGTCGTGACAGAAGCGGCTTTTTCCGGGACCGGACTGGAAAAAGGGAAAAAACAGACAACTCTGGTGATCTTCACGAAAGACCGGGCAGAAAACTATACCGCGGAGACAGCTGTGTTTGACGAGTATGGAGCGAAGATAGAAGATAAGTCCATCGTGTTACGTTTGGGGGATATGAAACCGTTCGCGGTATTGCAGAATGCAGAGGTCAACAACCTTGACGATATGGTTGGGTATGGACTGCCGAAGCTTCACAATGCGATTCCAGCGCTGGAAGTTGTGGAACTGGCATTTAATGTACTGTACGGAGATCTGGACAAGGCGGATAAGCTGATACTCATCAACGAGATGCTGTGTCAGTTTGATGGCAGCGGTAAGCCGATCACCCCGAACGAGCAGGCAAAGAAGCTGTTTGTGCTGTTGGGCGAAAGGCTTCCCACACAAAAGGAGCTGATTCAGGAATATAATCCGGAAATTCGGACGGAGCAGATCACGAAGGCGCTGGAACTTGCACTTTCGTTGTTGTCGTTGATGTTTGGATACGGTACAAAGAAATACAGCTTCGAAGGCGGGCAGATCAAGACCGCAACGGAATATTTTGGAGAACGTCAGGATTCCATGCAGGAGCTGAACCGGCAGCGGCAGGCTGCAAAACGGTACATACGGGACATCGTAAAAGCCGTCCTGTGGTTTGCCAATACATTTCAGGGCGGCAGCTGGGATCTTGGAGCAGATGTGAATGTGGAATTTGATGATTCCTATATCACAGACAAGGACGCTGAGATGGAGCAGATGCGATCCGATGCGGTGAGCTTTTCCGATATCCCCATTTTCAGGATACGGTATGTGATGGCGCGCCTGAACTGCGACGAAGAGCAGGCAAGACAGTACATTGCAGAGGGGCAGCAGGATCCGGATCTGGGTGATGAGACAGATGACTGAAAGGTGGTGCCGCAATGCTGAGTGATGAACAGCTGGATGTCCTATCTGGCGCGTTGGTGCCGCTTTACCAGCATCTGGAAAGCTGGGTAATCGCAGACGTGGCACGGCGCATCCGTGATACGCTGAAATACACCAGAACAGCAGAGCTGGAAGTGAAAGCGCTGCAGGCATTGGGATACAGCCCGGCACAGATTCGGGCGCGTGTTATGAAGCTACTGCGGACAGATAAAGAATACCAGAAGCAGGTGGAAGAAAACACGCTGCAGTATAAACGGGAAGTGGCGGAGCTGCTGAAACAGATCGATGGGCAAGCAGCGATTGCAGAAAAAGATATCATGGAAACTGCTGCATCTATGGCATGGGAGAATGATCTCAGTCTGTGGGATGCTGCGGGGGCTGACCTGAAAGAAAATAAAGAGCTGTCGCAGATCACGAAGGCGATGCAGCGGCAGACGCAAGGTGATCTGCAGAACATTACTAGGACAACCGGATTTCGTACCGGCGCCGGAATCGAACCGATACGGGATACGTATCAGCGGGAGCTCGACAAAGCAGTTGTAAAGCTTACCAGCGGGGCGGCAACGCAGCGGCAATGCGTACAGGATGCAGTCAGGGAGCTGGCTCAAAGCGGTTTGCGGACGATTGACTATGACAGCGGGCGTAGTTATCAGATAGACACTGCGGTCAGAATGTGCGTCAATACGGCGGCTGGTCAGCTGGCGGCGCAGGTTTCAAATGCGAATATTCTGGAAAATGACGTTACCCTGGTAAGGGTATCGGAGCACTGGGGTGCCCGCGATAAGGGAACCGGAGTTCAGAACCATAAAGAATGGCAGGGAAAGGTCTACAGCATTGATGGAAAGCAGCATCCGGAGGAAGAAAAGCGGATCAGAATGGAAATCACAGATCTGCAGGATGCGACCGGATACAGTGTGCAGGAAAGCAGCGGTGCGGTGGATGGTCTGCATGGTGTGAACTGCCGGCACAATCATTACGCGTGGTTTGAGGGAATCAGCGAGCTACCGAAGCCCGATCCAGAGCCGGGACCACGGGAGATTAACGGCAAAACCTACAGTTATTACGATATGACGCAGGGGATGCGCCGGAGGGAGCGTGAGCTTCGGGCACTGAAACGGGAGCGGGAAGCGTTGGATACGCTTGGTGAGAATTCCAAAGACATCCGGGCAAAAATCCGTCAGAAGACAAAGGAGTATAACCAGTTTTGTGATGTCTGCGGTCTGCGACCGAAACTGGAACGGACAAGGGTTGAAGGAAAAAGCACTGATCTGACGAAAACGGAGGCCTGGAAAGAATATAAGAATGCAGGAAAATCGATCGAAAAGCCGATCAGGTTAGGTGATCTTTATAATGTTGAAATAAATCGAAGTGCCCGAAATGCAAATATTTCAGCGAAAGATATTTTGGCAGTGAAGCATACGATAGCTGAATTGAGCAGGGAATATCAGTTCAGACTTGATGAAATAGAGATTGGAAATTATACTGATGAAGAACACTTGAATGTGCCGATGCTTGCTCGTGTCACTGATAATAGTGGAGAATTAAGAAGGATTTTGGTTCTTAATAATGCCAATGCCATGTGGTCGGACAGCGCATACAGGAAAGATATTTTTGATGGTTACTTTTTTGCGGGACATTCTGTAGAAGAGTTTACAGAACACGAGCTTGCGCATTTTATTACTTATGAGGGATGCGACACGATGAAAGCGTGTGAAGTGTTGGATGAGAAGATTAAACCGATGTATACCAATGGGATTTCGCGTTATGCCTGGATGTCCAAAGATGGGTCAGAGACGATTGCGGAAGCATTTGTGAAAAAGCGGCAAGGATGTAAAATCAACGATGAAGCGAATCGGCTTCTTGAATTGTATGTGGAGGTGTGGAGAAAATGATAAAAGTTCCAGTATGCTTTGCGTGCGTACATTACGGACATGACAACCATAGTTGTCCGGCATATCCAGACGGAATCCCGGACGACGTTTTGTTTTTGCGAAAAAGGTCTGATAAAGACTGCGGGAACGAAGTAGGATTTAAAGACAGATTTAAAGACAATAAATAATCAATGATGCGTAGGGAACCGATGCGATAAAGCACCGGTTCTTTTTATTGCATAAATTCCGATCGGGGAAAGCCCGATTCACAAATTATTTTAGGAGGATGGAACAGATGAAGAACGTTTTTGAGCTGATGAAAGAGTGTGGTGTTGAGTTTCCGGAAGACAAGAAAAAGGACTTTGAGAAGTCGCTTCTGGAAAATTACAAGACCATCAAGGACTATGATGCTCAGAAGGAGAAACTGACAGCAGCAGAGCAGAAAAACGCAGCCAGTGAAACGACGATCAATGAGCTGAAAGAGGATCTGAAAAAGTTTGACGGCAAGGATGTCGGAGCGTTGGAGCAGAAAATTACTGATCTGCAGGCGGAACTGTCCAACAAAGATCAGGAGTATGCGAATAAAATCGCAGATCGTGATTTTAATGACCTTATTTCCGGGAGCATCCTGGCGGCGAAAGGTCGGAATGTAAAAGCAATCAGCGCGTTACTGGATCTGGATAAGCTCAAGGGCTCCAAAAATCAGAAAGAGGACATCGAAGCGGCTCTGAAAGCGCTTTCGGAGGCGGAAGACAGCAAGATGCTTTTTGGGACAGACGAACCTACCAGAACAGGAACCGTGATCGGCTCGGTTACGGAAAAGAACAGCAATGCAGATGATGCGATGATGCGCGCAGCAATGGGGCTGCCGCCGGTAAAAAGTGAGTAGAAAGGAAAAATGAAGAATGGCGAACACAATCGTATTGGCGAAGAACTATGTACCTCTGCTTGATGAGGTATATAAAAGGGAATCTGTAACAGCAGATTTGACAGGGGATCCTGCAATGGCGAGGGCTGGCGCAAATGCATCGGAAATCGTGTATCCGCAGATCGCAGTAACCGGTCTTGGTGATTACAACCGAAACAGTGGCTATACGCAGGGCACTGTTGACTTTAAGTGGGTATCCACGAAATACAACTATGACCGCGGTGCAAAATTGTCGGTCGATGCAATGGACAATCAGGAGACGTACAACCTTGCATTTGGCATGGCTGGCGCAGAGCTGATGAGAACGAGGGTTGCCCCGGAGGCGGATGCATTTACGTTTGCGACGCTGGCAGGGATTGATGGTATTTCTAAAGGCGACGCGAAAACGCTGGCAGATGCGAAAGCGTTTCTGGAAGAGCTGCTTTTGGCAAAAAACAAGATGGACGACGACGAAGTGCCAGAAGAGGGACGAATCCTGTATGCGGCCGCAAATCTGCTGAACGGACTGATGATGCTGGACACGTACAAGTCCAAAGAGATCCTTTCCCATTTTGCTATCAAGAAAGCTGTACCGCAGGGGCGCTTCTATACGGCTATTGACCTGCTGGATGGTAAAAGCTCCGGAGAGGAAGCAGGTCATTACAAAAAGGCAACGGCAGGTAAGGATATCAACTTTATGATTATCCATAAGCCTGCGGTTATCAAGCATGATAAACACGTTGTATCGAACGTGATTCCGGCATCGGCAAACCCTGATGCGGATGCAGATATCGTAAAATACCGCAAATACGGTCTGGTGGATGTATACAAGAATAAGTTGGCAGGTATTTACCTGAGCCATAAGGCGTAAGGAGGAGTATATGAGAACAGTAGGTATGGGCGTAAAAAAGGAAGACCCTGATGCAAAGCTGCGCGCAGAGATGGAAGCACAGATAGAGCACAATGCAGATCTGATGGCTGAAAATGCAAGGCTGCGCGCAGAGTTGGAGGAATTAAAGACCTCCAACGTGGAAAAGGTTGAGCAGACTGGCCGAAAGAAGAGCCAGTAAGGAGTTGTAATGGTGTACATTGACTGGGAATGGTATGAAAGCAATTTTCCACAGCTCCCGGAAGATGAGTTTGCACGCCGCCTGCCGGCAGCTGAAATGAAAGTGGACATCCTGACTCATAACCGGGCGCGGGATGCCACTGGATACAAACAGGAGCGCGTCAAGGCATGCGTGGCGAACATTATCAACCGGATGGCGACATTGGAGGAGAGCGGCGCGGGAAGCAATGTGAAATCCGTCTCAAACGATGGATACAGCGAGACATACGAGCAGGTAACGCCGGAACAGGTGGAAGCGGCGTTGAAAAAGGAGTGCTTCTTCTGGCTTTCTGGAACAGGTCTGATGGGGGCGTTGTGATGGCATTTTTTACTGATGTTATGACGGTGTACAACTACAGACAGGATGTGGACGGGGAACACTGGGCACGCAGCGTGATCAGGGGTGTCCAGTGGCGGCATGGAAAGCGGCAGGTAAGTGCTGACAAAGGAGTCTTTACGGATGAACCGGAGGAATCTGTTACAGTTGACTTTACCCGGACATATCAAAGGAATCCACTTTATGTATCGCCAAAGGAATATGCGTCCCTTGAGGATAAGGGCGGTTCCTGGACATTGAATCCGGCAGATGGAACGGACTTCATTGTGTGTGGCGAAGTGGCTCAGGAGATCGGGGACGGTTACAGCATTTCGCAGCTGAAAAAGGATTTTGATGCGTATGTGATCGTATCAGTATCGGATAATCGGAACCGTAATCGGTTGAAACATATCAGAGTGGTGGCAAAATGAAAAGGTTTGATGCGCAGGCATGTATAAAACGGCTGGGGCTGGAAGATGGCGGGAGCGTGCAGAAAGCGGTTGATCAGAGCATTTTGGATGTTTGCGAACCGTATACGCCGATGGATTTATCCAGCGGGGCAGACGGCGGAGGGCTGGTCCGCAGTGCAATCATGCACACTGTGATCGGAAGTGGGGAAATTGTATGGCGGACACCCTATGCCCATTATGTCTATGAAGGTAAGGTATATGTGGATCCGATCACCCATGCAGCCGGATTCATGACGGAAGACGGCTGGCGCTCCCGAAAGAACGTGTCAAAAATCCCTACAGACAGGAAACTGAATTATCAGGGAGCCCCTAAAAGAGGCGCGCACTGGATTACCAGGGCAATGCAGGATGGCGGTATTAAAAAGATAGAGGACGCAGCTAGAAAGGCAATTAGGAAATGACAATCATCGAAAGCATCGTACAGTTTTTAAACCAGTACGAAAAAGAAAAGATTGGCGTGGACAAGCTCGGCAGCAGCACGATGTCGTACAGCCTGATGAAGGAGCCGCAGGAGAATGTCCAGCGTTTTATCAGCGGGCTGGAAGTACATACGGATTACTACCAGCTGGCAGCCCGTCGGGATGCAGCCAGTGAAGCAGACCGGATTGCCAATAATGCCTGGGGACAGGGAATTGCAGAGTGGATCAGCCAAAGGGAACAGGCGGGGGAATATCCGGCTTTGGACGGTTATGTATGCACCGGAATCGGGATTTCAACGCCATTTTATTTTGGTGCGTCGGATAATGGCAGCGCTGTATACCAGGTAACAATCAAGATCGAATATCGGAAGGAGAAAAGTAGATGAAAAGACATGAATTACTCCATTATGTGGATACGTCTATGGGATCCGACAGCCCGACGTATGCACTGCTGGGCGATGGTATCACTTCACTGTCGGAAGAAATGAACCCAGAGGAAGAGACACAGCAGTGGATTAACCAGGAAAACGGGGATTCAGAGGTAAAGTCCTACACACCATCCATTGAAGTGGAAAAGCAGGACTGCATCGATGATGATGCGCAGGCATGGATCGATAAGATGGTGGATGAAATGCCGACCGGATCGGCGGCGGTAACCAGTTATGTCCGGTTCCGTCTGCGGGATAAGGTTTCTGACGGTGTGTATACGGCATATAAACGCCAGTGTGTCGTTGTAGTAAACAGCATAGGCGGCGACGCTGGCGGAAATGTCGTGAATAATATCAAACTCGGCGGAAAGGGTTCGGCAGTGAAAGGAACCTTTGACGTAGCGAAGAAAACATTTACGGAAGGGGCGGCAGGATGAGCGAATTTTACAAAGAGCTGCGGGTCGACAACGGCCTGCGCAAGATCGGCGTAAATGACAAAGGCGATTATCTGGAAATTTCCATCAATGACAGCTCGGTTTTTGATCGGTTTGCAGATCTGATGACCTGGCTGCAGGAAAAAGAAAAGGATCTGAACCAGTTCCAGAAAGATCACGCAGGGGAAAAAGCGGATGATCCGGAAGTTCTGGGGATGTATGCCGCAAAGCGGACGGAAACGTATCAGGAATGCTGCAAGCGTCTGGACAAGGTCTTCGGGGAAGGCTGCTGCAGGAAAGTGTTCGGCGAAATTGTTCCGGATGAATTACTGATTATGGACTTTATCGAACAGATCGGCGATGTTCTGCATGCGCTTGGACAGGAACGGAACAGACGTATGGCAGAGAAGTATAACCGCCGGAGAAAAGGGGCAAATACCAAAAAGCCCGAAGGTGATGTTTAACATCCTGCTCGATCCGCTTCCGACGCAATGGCATGGGTATCGGATTGATCCGGATTTCCAGATTGGAATCCAGATGATGCAGATCAGCACAGACAATGAGATTTCTGAGAGAGAGAAGGTATGGCTTATGGCTGACCTTCTCTTTTTTGAACTTCCGGGAACCGTACAGGAGATCACAGACGGGGTTCAATGGTTCCTCGGCGGCTGGTATACGGACAACAGCGAAAAATCGGAAAAAGATTCGACCCCGGTTATGGACTGGGACATGGATCAATGGAGGATTTACAGCGCATTCAGAAAGCAATACGGAATAGACCTTAACACTGTGAAAATACACTTTTGGGTATTTATGGGGTTGTTGACAACACTGGATGAGTGTGCGTTTACGCGTGTTGCAGATATCCGCGGCAAGATCGTAACCGGAAAAATGAGCGCTGATGAGAAAGAATTTTATCGGAAAGCAAAACGGCGTTACGCTATCGGCGCGCAGGAGGAAGAGACCAACGAAGATAGGCTGGCAACAGAGGAATTTTTGAAGCTGGCGGGATTGAGGTGATGGAATGGCCTATGATGGAGAGATCCGGTTAAAAGCAGTTGTCGACAAAAGCGGAGTCGTTGATCTGGAAGCGGACCTGGGCGAAGTTGAGAAAAAAGCAGGCGATGCAGAGAAAGCGGTGCAAGATATAAAGCTGGATGACAGCACCGAAAAATCTGCGAAGAGAGCAGCCGGCGGGGTGCAAGACTTAGCCAGGGAAACACGAAAGGCAACAGAAGAAACGCAGCGCTTGAATCAGGCTATGCAGGATACCGAGCGGCATCGGAACACCAAAATTCACATGAACAATGGGCAGGTGTTTGACTGGGGCGGGAATCTGGTTGAAGATGCTTCCAGAAATACCGATGAGATGGAAGCAGCGCAGGAGAGACTGTCTGCAACGGCCCAGAAAACCGAACAGGCGATGCGCAGCATGGCGGAAGAGACACAGAAAGTCAATGAAGCATCACAAGGGCTCGGAGATAACGCGGCGGATGGCATAGAGCAGCAGCTCACACCTACCCAGAATATGATTGACTTTATCAAAAAGAGCTTTCAGGATATTCCGGAGATGTTCGGAATATTGAAGGAAAAAGTGAGTTCCGTCCTGCAGCCGGTTGGGAATGGTCTGGGCGACGCAGATGCAGCGGAATTGCGGAGAACGGAAAAAACTTGGGACAATTTAAACCAGAAGGCAGAGTACTACAAAAGGATCATGGAGAACCTGGGGAAAAAGGGTCAGGGATTCGGCAATTCGGCTTACGACAAAATGTACATCCATTGGCAAGAGGCAGAACAGGCAATAAAGGACTATAAAGCGCAGCTGATAAACACCGGACAGAAGCAGCTGGATTTGAAAAGAGGAATCCAGCAGGTCGGGGAAGAAAGTAAGAAAACATACCGGAAGATGAATCAGGGTACGAAGAAAACGGGTTCTCTGTTTTCTACGATGGCGAGCAGATTGAAAGGAATTATGCTGTCCCTGTTGATCTTCAACTGGATATCCAAAGCGTTCAATGCCATGATATCTGGAATGAAAACAGGCTTTGCAAACCTGATGGGGTATTCAAATGAGTATGCCAACACGGTGCAGTCCTTGAAAAATGCGATGTCGACGCTAGGAAATTCATTTGCGGCAGCGTTTGCGCCGATCGTTTCGATGGTGATTCCGTGGCTGACGCAACTGATCAATGCGATTGCAAAAGCGATCAGCTATATCGGTCAGTTCTTTGCAATTCTTGGTGGCAATAATACGTTTGTGCGGGCAAAACAGATTCAGGATTCGTATAACAGTTCTTTAAATAAAACTGGATCAGCCGCAAAAAAGGCAGCTGGGGCGTTGGCAAAGTTTGACGATCTGGATGTACTCCAGAAGCAGGATTCATCCGGAGGCGGAGCGTCCGGCACGCAGCCGAAAGATATGTTTGAGGAAGTGCCGGTAGATGAGAAGATGTTGGACTGGTGGGACAAGCTTAAGGAAAAGATGCTCCCGGTTCTGGATTATCTGAAAGAACTGAAAGATGCATTTATGGATGGCTTCTGGGACGGACTTGGAGATTATCAGTATCGGTTTGATGCGATCAAAAAAGGCCTGGAACAGATCAAAACAGCCATACTTGACATCTGGAACGACCCTGATGTTCGGACGGCCGCAGATGCCTGGGCGAAATCCTTAATGTACATGCTTGGTTCCCTGGTTGGATCTGTTGCAAGCATCGGGCTGACGATCGCTGCAGCCTTTATCGGTGGGATCGGTCAGTATCTGGAAGACAATACGGAGCGGATCAAGCAGTTTCTTATTTCCTGTTTTAATATCGGAAGAGAGATCAACGAAATCCTTGCGCAGTTATTCCAGAGCATTGCATACATTTTCGAAGCGTTTGCAAGTGAAGAGGGTATACAGTTCATAGCGGCGCTGATTGGAAGTATCGCGGATGCGGCGATGGGACTGGCTGAACTTGCTTTGAGAATCGGCAGGGACTTTCTGGACATGCTGACGCGCCCGATCATCGAAAATGCAGAAGCCTTTAAAACCGCGCTGGAGGGTCTTCTTGGTTCAGCGGCTACAGTGCTGGAAGGCATCAAAGAGACGATTGACCGGGTGTTCGACCACGCGAAGAAAGTTTATGATTCGAAAATCCACCCGCTGTTTGAAAGCATTGCAAGCGGACTTTCTGAGATAGTCGGTATCCTTCTGGATGCGTGGAATGGATCGGTGCAGCCGGTTTTGGACAGCCTTGCAGAGAAAATATCGGAATTGCTGACGCAATATATAACTCCGTTTCTCAATACCGTAATAGATGTAATCGGAAGTATAGCGGAGTGTTTGCAGACGTTCTGGGAATCTGTTTTACAGCCTCTTTTTGAGTGGATTGTGGCGTATGCTGTACCATTTATCGTTGATTTCGTCAGCACTTCCATAGAAGTAATTATCAGTGTCGTGGAGGTTTTGATTGGTGCACTCACGGCGTTTATCGATTTTATCAAAGACACGGTCCTGAAGTGGTGGAAAGATACATGGAAATCCGCGGAAGACGTGTTTAAGGCATTCTGGAAGCTGATCGATGCAGTTACGAAAACAATTTCAGACCTTTTCCGAGATTGCATGAAGATTATCCGTCAATTGGTAGACGGTGACTGGAAGAGCGCATGGAAAACAGCGGAAGGCATTTTCACAAAATTTAAGGAAAATGTTGTAAATACAATCAATGCATTAAAAAATTTCCTGTCAGAATTTTTCGAATGGGCAAGAGGCTTGATTAACGATCTGAAGCGTTCCATTATCGATATCGGTAATAATATAAAAGATGCATTCACGCATAAAGCCGTTTTTAACCCCAATATTCCTCACGGTGGGCAGATTGGTACATTCAGTATGGACGAAGGAAGACCGATCGACATTCCGGCACTTGCGTCCGGTTCTGTGATTCGAGGCGGCAATCCGTTCCTGGCAGTTTTGGGAGATCAACCATCTGGGCAGACCAATGTAGAAACGCCACTGTCCACGATCGAACAGGCATTGGAAAATGTGATGAACCGAGGCGGTTATGGCGGACTGAACCCTACGATATCTTTAAACGTGGATGGTCAGGAGTTCGCAAGGCTGACGTTGCAGGATATTTTGCAGGAAGCATCCCGGCAGGGATACAACGTAGAAGTATTGGGGGTGGTCTGATATGAAATTTACACAGGGCATCATTGTGGACGGGACATACTTTGATCTGCCAATGGTGTCCCTGAAAAGAAGCGCAGACTTTCTCGATAAGTATGCAGAGAGGACAGAAGATGGTGTGCTCCACCGGGAGCTGATCGGAGTGTATTACAACTTCACGCTTACCGTCGGGGCAAGCACGGCTTTCGGGGAAACCACAGACTATGACGCATTCTGGGATAAGATGACGGAGCCAGCTGAATTTCACGACTTCGAGCTGCCGTCAGGAAATGGTACATACCGTTTTACCGGGTATATTTCATCTGTATCTGATGAATACTCCAAAATTTTGGCGAGAGATTCGCAGTTTAAAGGTTTTACCTGTAAGATGACAGCACAGGCGCCGGCAAGGAGTTAAGTATGAGGAAAACGCAGTTCAGGGCGGTTTATGAGTTAAAGGATGTAACCGCGATTGGGGACAGTATTCCATCCACGATGGATAATATGGATTTTGCGAACGAATCATTCTTGAAGCAAAATGCAGAGTTTCCGAATTACGGAACGCTGGAAAAAGATTTCTTTTATCTTGATGGAAGCATGCCGGAGCTGCCGGATGAACCAGAGAAGATTGCGTTCTGGACAAGCGGTTTATCTGATGAGAATGGGAAGTTCACAGAAAATCCGGTTTTGATCCTTCTTTTTACAAAACAGCATACAAGCCCTGGGCTTACGTTTCACTTTGTCGGGGACTGGCCGCTGCAGATGCAGATCCGCTATTACGATTTCGAAGACAACATGATTGCACTGGAAAGCTATTCCCCGGACTGTGCAGATTATTATGCTCGTGGGCTGGTGGAGGACTATGGGAAAATTGAAATCAACTTTCAAAGAACGCTGCCATATCGCTATGTGAAGCTGTATGGAATTGACTATGGAGTTGTAATTACATGGGACGACAGGGACATCAAGAAAGCAACTCTCGTGGAGGAAACGGATCCGATTTCCAATACCCTGAAAGTGAATAAGCTGACGTTCTGGTTTGTGGATGAACAGAATGAGTTTAATCCATCCAATTCCGGCGGGCTGCATAAGGCGCTGCAAAAGAACCAGCACATCGAACCGTATGAGCTAATCAACGGAGAACCACACTTTCTCGGCAGATATTTTCTAAAAACTCCGGGAAATGATAAAACGACAGCAAAGCTGGAAGCAACGGATTATATCGGGCTTCTGGATGATACCGATTTTCTGAACGGCAGGGTGTACAACGGGGAAAGCGCCGGAGCTATTCTGGCAGATATTTTTTCCGGGACAGGGATTCCGTATGAAGTTGACGAAGAAATTGCGGAAACGAAGTTATACGGACATCTGAAAATCCAAAACAGGAGAAAGGCGCTGCGGGAGGTATTGTTTGCCTGCGGCGCTGCGGCGGAAACTGCACGACTGGAAAAAGTGCGCATTTATAAGCCTGGGCATGTTATACAGTCCAATATTGGGAAAGACCGCAAGTTTTCAACGACAACTACACAGGATGAATATATTTCTGATGTGAGCATTAAATTTCCAGTGTATTCCGAGGGGGCAGAGGAAAAGGAACTGCTGAAAGAGACGGTTTATCCTGCAGGAGAAAATACCGTGCAATTTTCAGATCCTGTATCAGACATCCGGATCTCGGTCGGAACGATTGTGGAAGCAAAAGCGAATTATCTGACGTTCCGGCTTGAGGAAGCGGCTTCTGTTACTGTGTATGGAAAACAGTATGAGAAACAGGAAATTACGGTAACGTCATCCGTCGGCAAACTGAAAGCAGGAAAAAGCAAAAAGGTAAAATCCTTCACTGGTACACTGTTTAACTACGAACAGGCAAGAAAGATATCCCAGACAATCCTTGATTATTACCAGTTATCGCTGGAATTGTCAGTACGGCATCTGATGCAGGATGAAAGTCCGGGAATGTGGGTGGATGTTGAAAACACACTGGCAGGGCACGGCGGTTATGCTGCAGGGATCGAGAGCATGTCCGTAGACCTCACAGGCGGTTATATATCGACAACAAAATTGCGAGGATACTACAAATATACAGCAGAGTATTACCGTGCAGGAATGGAATTATATGCGGCAGAAGGGAGCGGAATTCTGTGAATAAACCATATTTAGATAGCGTTGTGATTTCCGCAAATCCGTCCAACGCAAAGCAACAAATCACAATCACGTTAGAAGTAAATGATCGGGCAATCGTATTTTCTACCCCTGTTTATTACGCAGGGGAAATTAAGTCCGGAGAACAGATAGGAGTAATGTAATGGCAATTACAAAAGTAAGAATAAAAATTAACAATGTATGGACCAATGCAACTAAAAATGATGCAGGAAAGTGGGTATGCAGCCTTGCAGCACCGGACACCACCAGCTATGGGCTTAGCGGTGGTTATTATCCAGTCACGGTAGAAGCGACAAATGATGCTGGGACGGTTGTGACATATGATGCGTCTTCTGAGACAATCGGCACAGCATTGCGTCTGATTGTAAAAGAGCTTGTGAAGCCGATTATTGCACTGGTATCCCCGGCAAACGGATCCTTTGTTATCAATAACAAACAGCCGATCACATTTAAGGTTACAGACGAGGCCGGCGGCAGCGGCATCGATTTAAGTACGCTTACATTCAAGATCGACAATACTACCTGCAAATATGACAGCGCTGGTATGACTAAAACGAATATTGCAAACGGTTATCAGTTTGTATATGCTCCGCAGACAGCGCTTACGGATGGCGAGCATACGGTAACGATCAACGTATCTGACCACGACGGGAATGCAGCGGCTACATATACATTCAAGTTTAAGGTTGATACAGTACCGCCTACCCTGACAATCACTGCGCCTACCAATAACTTGATTACCAACAAGAAAGCACTTACCCTGACTGGTAAGACGAACGATGCGACTTCCAGTCCTGTTATCGTAACGGCAACTCTGAATGGAAAAAGCATTGGTGCAATTACCGTCGGAACAGATGGTGCTTTCACAAAGGCGATCACCGCGACAGAGGGCAGCAATACACTGGTTGTTACCGCAAAGGATTCTGCAGGCAAGGCTACCACGGTAACGGTTACATTCAAGGTCGATACATCTGTGCCTGTTGTGAAGAGTGCGACAATTACACCGAATCCGGTAAATGCAAGCGCAAGTGTTCAGATTGTTCTGGAAATCGAATAAGGCAGGTGGTTGATTATGGCGTCCATTGCCATTTACGCACCAAAAAGTATCGTTTATGTGGCTGGTACGGTAAACGATATCGACACTGTGTTTCACAGAAATCAGGATGATGGGAAATGGTATGGATACGCTGCAGTAGTCGATGGTGGGAAATATCATCTGAAGATAGAGATGTACGATAATGCTGGAAATCATTCAATGTATGAAAATACGCTGTACTGTGATCTTCCGGTATTTATAACGGACAGGACGGGAGACGATCTCGTCCTGCGCACATCGAAAGCATATCTGAATGCGGCGGATCTAAACAGGATTGAAAAGAATGCTCAGCTGATCGGGAAAATGGCGAATCTTTTAGTGAGTGCAAAAACAGACTGGAAGGTTGGAAATTTGCCGCGTTCTTCTGATTGGATCAGAATCTGCCAGAATATAGAAACCATACGGTCTTATGCGCATCGGAGGAAAACACCGGAGACCCCATCAAGACCGATCAATCATTTTGAAAAGGTTAACGATATCGAGCAGATTTTGGCAGATGCGTTCGACATGTACACCAGAAACCAGAAGAATTTGAACTATGCCGGTGAGACATACGCTGGGGAAGGAGGATTTTTTTAATGGCCTTTAAGAAAAAAACATGGATAGACAGAATGGTGGAATTTGCAGGCCGACGTAAGATTACGAATGTATCGACGTCGGCCGCGCAGATTATCGATGTGGAAAGAGCGGAGGGCGCAGTATCGCAGGAAGGAGATGCGTTTTCTGCGGAAAACATGAATGATCTGGAAAAGCGTATTTCGGACGCTTTCGCAGATGTCCCGTCAGGATATAAAATTGCTGACAATGATACGACAAATAACTCGGAATTTCTCGCGACGGCACGAGTGGCGTATGAACATGGGCAGGAGATTGATGCGCTAAGTAGGGATTTGAACCAGCGTTTTCCAGACGGGACGGGACTTCAGTGGGACG
>ERZ773108.1209-NODE-1209-length-26896-cov-5.445028_pt1 | contig 26896 bp, 16 predicted proteins | sample MGYA00580570_ERZ773108 | MGnify/ENA primary metagenome ERZ773108 (study PRJEB29015, sample SAMEA2737840) | human gut metagenome | biome: human gut; feature: human-associated habitat; material: faeces | place: China | collected 2012 ...
AAGGTTATTGTAAAAGGAAGAACATTCAACTGTGATATAGGAATGGTTGATGGACAGAGAAGTTTTAATTATGTTGCTGCATTCGGGGCTTTTACAGAGGTTTCATATAATACTCCGCAGCAACTGAAAAATGTACTTGGACATCAGGCATATATAATTGAAGCTGCTAAGCAGTTTATGACATTAAAGCCATGTTATGTAAGAGTAAAAAGCGATATAAAGAATGTTGAAGGAAACTTTGTATATGGAATGGTAAGTAATACAAAATCAGTCGGTGGCATGAAGTTTCTTGTAGGTGGTTCTACTCATTTGCAGGATGGTCTGTTTGAAGTGACACTCATACGTGAAATAAAGAATCCTATGGACCTGCAGCAGCTTGTCAATGCTTTTATGACACAGAAGTTTGATGAGTCGGATATGGTATGTTCATTTAAGACCAATCATGTTGAATTTGAATCTCCAAATGAAATAGCATGGACTCTTGATGGAGAGTTTGGGGGTTCGCTTAAAAAGACAGTATTTGATGTAATGCCCAAAGCAGTGGATTTCATTGTCAGAGGAAAAAAGAAGAAAAGTTAGATGTGTATAACTTTATAAATTTAAGAAAAAATAGAAATTAGTTTATAATTTTAGGCTGGTTCGCTGAATTTTAAAATAAAATTTTGCGAATCAGCCTTTATTTTTTAGATTCAAACATAATATCGGACAAAAAACAAGCGATTTGCAAAACAAACAGTAAAAAAGATATGAACAATTCAGACACAATTTAATGATTGATACATGTATAATATAAATTATGAAAAATAAAATTTAAATTGATTTCGTGAAAAACTAATAAAATTACATCTAAACTGTAATAAATACTAAGAAAAATAAGTAAAATTACAGATAATATAATAAAATTAAGCGAAATGACAAATAATCAGATAAATGTTTAAAAAAAGATATTTACACGCATATAAAAATAGCGTATATTATAGGACAAGAAAAAACCATTGCGAAAGGATGATAACGACTTATGGAAAAACAGAGCAGACAGCCGGGACTGTACAGTCCGAGCTTTGAACATGATAACTGCGGCATCGGAGCTGTGGTTAATATCAAAGGCAGAAAAGACCACCAGATTGTTGCAGATGCGTTAAAAATTGTAGAACAGCTGGAACACCGCGCCGGAAAAGACGCGGAGGGAAAAACCGGAGACGGCGTCGGAATTCTGACTCAGATTTCCCATCGCTTTTTTTCCAGAGTATGTCAGGAAATCGGCATCGAGCTCGGCGGCGAAAGAGAATACGGAATCGGCATGTTCTTTTTCCCGCAGAACGAGTTAAAGCGCAGCCAGGCGAAGAAGATGTTTGAGATTATTGTAGAAAAAGAAGGCATGAAGTTTTTAGGCTGGAGAGAAGTGCCGACTGCGCCGGAGGTGCTGGGACATAAGGCAAGAGAATGTATGCCTGTCATTTGCCAGGGCTTTGTCAAAAAGCCGGAAAATATTGCAGCAGGGCTGGACTTTGACAGAAAGCTCTATGTGGTACGCCGCGTATTTGAGCAGAGTAACGATAATACCTATGTGCCGTCCTTATCGAGCCGGACCATCGTGTATAAGGGTATGTTTCTGGTGGGACAGCTGAGAACCTTCTTTAAGGACCTGCAGGATGCAGAATATGATTCTGCGATTGCAATTGTCCATTCCAGATTTTCGACCAATACGAATCCCAGCTGGGAGCGTGCACATCCGAACCGGTTTATTGTGCATAACGGTGAGATCAATACGATCAAGGGCAATGCGGACAAGATGCTGGCGCGGGAGGAAACAATGTGTGCACCGCGGTTCTCGGCAGATGATTTAACGAAGGTGCTTCCTGTAGTCAATACAAATGGATCGGACTCCGCAATGCTGGACAATACACTGGAATTTCTGGTAATGAGCGGAATGGAGCTGCCGCTTGCGGTCATGATTACAATCCCGGAGCCCTGGACCCACAATGATACGATTTCCCAGGAGGGACGCGATTTTTATCAGTACTATGCGACGATGATGGAGCCCTGGGATGGTCCTGCTTCCATCCTGTTTTCGGACGGTGACCTGATGGGCGCTGTTCTGGACAGAAACGGTCTGCGTCCCTCCAGATATTATATTACAGACGATGACAGACTGATCCTTTCTTCTGAAGTCGGTGTCCTGGAAATTCCCGCAGAGCATATTTTGAAAAAAGAGCGACTGCATCCCGGTAAAATGCTGCTGGTGGATACCGTAAAGGGCGAAGTTTTAACAGACGAAGAAATCAAGGAGACCTACGCGAAACGGGAGCCTTACGGCGAATGGCTGGATTCCAATCTGGTTACGCTGCATGAGTTAAAAATTCCGAATGAAAGGATTCCTTCTTATAATAAAGAAGAACGGGCGCGTTTGCAGAAAGCGTTTGGTTACACCTACGAGGAATACCGGGAGGGTATCTGCTCGATGGCGTTAAACGGAACCGAACGGATCGGCGCGATGGGTGTGGATACACCGCTGGCTGTCCTTTCCAAAGAATATCAGCCGTTGTTTTATTATTTCAAGCAGCTGTTCGCGCAGGTAACGAACCCTCCGATCGATGCGGTCCGGGAAAAAATTGTCACTTCCACAACCGTATATGCCGGCAAGAACGGAAATCTTCTGGAAGAGAAGCCGGAAAACTGTCAGGTACTGAAGATCAATAATCCGATCCTGACAGACCTCGACCTGTTGAAGATCCGCACGATGAAAAAGCCCGGCTTTAAGGTTGTCTGTGTGCCGATCATTTTCTATAAGAGCACACCGATGGATCGCGTGCTGGAGCATCTGTTCGTACAGGTGGATAAGGCGTACCGGGAGGGTGCGAATATCCTGATCCTTTCTGACCGCGGTGTGGATGAAAACCATGTTGCAATCCCGTCGCTGCTGGCAGTTTCCGCCGTACACAAGCATCTGGTCAAGACGAAAAAATGTACGGCACTGTCCATTATCCTGGAATCCGGCGAGCCGAGGGAGGTGCACGATTTTGCGGCGCTGTTAGGCTACGGTGCGTGCGCGGTCAACCCGTATCTGGCCCATTCCACCATCGCAGAGCTGGTAGAAGACGGTCTGCTGAACAAAGATTATTATGCGGCAGTAGAAGATTATGACCATGCGATTTTGCAGGGCATCGTAAAGATTGCGTCCAAGATGGGCATTTCCACGATTCAGTCCTATCAGGGCAGCCAGATTTTCGAGGCGATCGGCATTTCGCAGGAGGTCATCGATGCGTACTTTACCGGAACCGTCAGCAGGATCGGCGGTATTACCTTAAAAGATATCGCAGCGCAGACGGATGCGCAGCATTCCAAGGCGTTTGATCCGCTGGGACTGGCAACAGACCTGACGTTGTCCTCCATGGGCAGACATAAGATGCGCAGCCAGGGCGAGGAACACCGTTACAATCCCCAGACGATCCATATGCTGCAGCAGGCAACAAGGGATGGCAGCTACGAAAAGTTCTGCGAATATACAAAGATGGTGGATAAAGAAGAAACCGGTTATCTGCGCAGCCTGATGGACTTCAACTTCCCGGAGACTGGTGTTCCGATTGAAGAAGTAGAGAGCGTAGAGTCCATCGTAAAGCGGTTTAAGACCGGTGCGATGTCTTACGGTTCGATTTCCGAGGAAGCGCATGAAGCGCTGGCGATCGCCATGAATAAACTACACGGCAAATCCAACAGCGGTGAAGGCGGCGAGAGCGATGAGCGTCTGGAATCCGCAGGAACCGATCATGACAGAAGCTCTGCGATCAAGCAGGTGGCAAGCGGACGTTTCGGCGTAACGAGCCGGTATCTGGTCAGTGCAAGAGAGATTCAGATCAAAATGGCTCAGGGGGCAAAACCCGGCGAGGGCGGACATCTTCCTGCCAAGAAGGTGTATCCCTGGATTGCAAAGACAAGACATTCCACACCCGGTGTGAGCCTGATTTCTCCTCCGCCTCATCATGATATTTATTCCATCGAGGATCTGGCACAGTTAATTTACGACTTGAAAAATGCAAATAAATATGCACGAATTTCCGTAAAATTGGTTTCGGAAGCCGGTGTCGGAACCGTTGCAGCCGGTGTTGCAAAAGCAGGTGCACAGGTAATCCTGATTTCCGGTTATGACGGCGGTACCGGTGCTGCGCCCATCAGCTCCATCCATAATGCAGGACTTCCGTGGGAGCTGGGACTGGCAGAAACCCATCAGACTCTATTGCAGAATGGTCTGAGAAACCGCGTTGTCATCGAGACAGACGGTAAGCTCATGAGCGGCAGGGATGTTGCGATGGCAGCGCTTCTGGGAGCAGAGGAATTCGGCTTTGCAACTGCTCCGCTGGTAACCCTTGGCTGTGTCATGATGCGTGTCTGCAACCTGGATACCTGTCCGATGGGTATCGCAACCCAGAATCCGGAGCTGCGCAAGCGTTTTATCGGAAAACCGGAATACGTCATTAACTTCATGACCTTTATTGCGCAGCAGCTGCGGGAGTACATGGCAAAGCTCGGTGTCAGAACTGTAGATGAGATGGTAGGGCGTACCGATCTGTTAAAGAAAAAGGATGGTCTGACCGGAAGAAAAGCGACGATCGATTTGAGCAGAATCCTGTACGAGGGCGCACAGGCGGAAAGAAAGGTCAGTGTTTTCGATCCTGCATGCGCATATGATTTCAAACTGGAAAAGACAAAGGATGAATCCGTTTTATTAAAGAAGAAAGAAGTAAAGGCAGCCATTGCGGACGGAACAGAAATTTCCTGCAGCGTGAAGCTGACCAATACCGACCGTACCTTCGGCACACTTCTGGGCGCAGAAATCACAAGACAGCATCCGGAAGGACTGCCCGAGGATACCATCACGATTCACTGTGAAGGCGCAGGCGGACAGAGCTTCGGTGCATTTTTACCAAAAGGTCTGACCTTATCGCTGTGCGGTGACAGCAACGACTATTTCGGCAAGGGACTTTCCGGCGGCAAGCTGGCAGTCTTTGCACAGGGAAAAGCGAAATTTAAACCGGAAGAAAATATTATTATCGGCAACGTTGCCCTTTACGGCGCAACAAGCGGGGAAGCTTATATCGCAGGTGTGGCAGGAGAACGGTTCTGCGTCCGCAATTCCGGTGCAACTGCTGTTGTAGAAGGCGTCGGAGAGCATGGCTGCGAGTATATGACTGGTGGTCATGTGGTTGTACTGGGACCTACCGGCAAAAACTTTGCGGCAGGTATGAGCGGCGGCATCGCTTATGTACTGGATGAAGAAAGCTGTCTGTATAAAAACCTGAACAAGGAAATGGTACTCATGGAGAAGGTGGAGACCAAGTTTGACCAGGAGGAGCTCCGTGCCATGATCGAGGCGCATGTGCGCAATACCGGTTCCAAAAAGGGGCAGGAGGTACTGGATCACTTTAAAGAGTATCTGCCGAAGTTCAAAAAGATTATTCCTGGAGATTACAAGCGGATGCTGCAGCTGTCCTCCCAGTTTGAGGAACAGGGCATGAGCCGCCAGGAAGCGCAGATTGAGGCATTCTATGCGAGTGTCGGCAGCAGAGCGTAACGGGAGGAAACAGTCATGGGGAAACCTACAGGTTTTTTGGAATATGAGCGTAAAGACGGACCGGTGACGGCTCCAAAGGAAAGAATCAAAAATTTTAAGGAATTTCACGGACAGCTGCCGGAAGAGGAGCAGCGTCTGCAGGGAGCGCGCTGCATGGAATGCGGCGTTCCCTTCTGCCAGGCGGGTACAATGATTGCCGGAATGGCTTCGGGATGCCCGCTGCACAATCTGGTGCCGGAGGTCAACGATCTGGTCTGGCACGGCAACTGGGAACAGGCTTATGTCCGTTTGTCAAAGACTCACTGCTTCCCGGAATTTACTTCCAGGGTCTGCCCCGCGCTGTGTGAGGCGGCCTGTACCTGCGGGCTGCACGCAAAACCGGTTTCCACGAAGGAAAATGAACGTGCGGTCATTGAATATGCTTACGCGAATGGTCTGGTAAAAGGCGAAGAACCAAAGGTACGCACCGGAAAGAAGGTCGCGGTCATCGGCAGCGGTCCGGCCGGATTGTCTGCAGCCTGGAACCTGAACAAACGCGGACACAGCGTAACGGTCTATGAACGTCATGACAGAGTCGGCGGTCTGCTGCGCTACGGCATTCCGAATATGAAGCTGGACAAGAGCATCATCGACAGAAGGATCGAAGTCATGAAGGCTGCCGGCATCAAATTTATCTGCAATGCAGACGTTGGAAAAGATATTTCCGGCAAGGAGCTGGAAAAAGAATACGACCGCGTGATTCTTTGCGGCGGGGCCTCCCATCCAAGAGATATCCATGTGCCCGGCAGGGATGCAAAAGGCATCTGGTTTGCGGTGGATTTTCTGGGAACTGTAACAAAGCAGCTCCTGGATACGAATTTTGAAAAAGTGCCCTATGAGCTGGCAAAAGGAAAAAATGTGCTGGTAATTGGCGGCGGAGATACCGGAAATGACTGTGTCGGAACTTCGATTCGGCTGGGTGCGGCAAGCGTGACACAGCTGGAGATGATGCCGAAAGCTCCGGAGTGTCGGGCAGCATCCAATCCCTGGCCGGAATGGCCGAAGGTCTTAAAGACCGATTACGGTCAGGAAGAAGCAATCGATGTATTCGGTCATGACCCGAGAATTTACCAGACAACCGTAACAGAATTTAAAAAGAAAAAAGACGGAACCGTATGCAGTGCGTTGCTGGTAAGCCTTGAGCCGAAGAAGGATGAAAAGACCGGACGGCTTTCGATGGTTCCCATCGAGGGCACACAGAAGGAAATTCCGGTGGATCTGGTGCTGATTGCAGCCGGATTTTTAGGCAGTGAGGGTTACGTTGCAGAGAGTTTTGGTGTAAAATTAAATGCGAGAACCAATGTGGAAACCGTAAACGGCTCTTACCGCACCGGAAAAGAGAAGATTTTCACTGCGGGAGATATGCACAGAGGTCAGTCACTGGTCGTATGGGCGATTGCCGAAGGCAGGGAAGCCGCAAAGGAAGTGGACAAGTCGCTGATGGGATACACCTACGAGTGACATCACACCGGGTCTCCAGTCCAAAAGCCGACCGTGCTTGCACGAAGAAGGCTATGAGGGCTGGAGACTCGCCGAAGCATTCGAAAATTCACAACAACAATTCAGGGAACAGGCGGACAGACTGTCCGCTAAAGAGGAGAGAGAAGCATGAAAACCAGAGAAGAAATTCTGCAAATGGTAGAGGAGGAAGACGTTGAATTCATTCGTCTGCAGTTTACAGACATGTTCGGCACGCTCAAAAACGTTGCCGTGACCGCTACCCAGCTGCAGTATATGAAAGACAACCGCTATCTGATTGATGGTTCCTGCATGTACGGAGAATTGAGAAACGGGGAAGAGGATATGTATCTGTGCCCGGATCTGGATACCTTTGTAATCCTGCCATGGAGACCGCAGCAGGGAAAAGTTGCAAGACTTTTGTGTGATGTCTGCAGGGCAGATGGAACACCGCTTGCGGTCAGCCCGAGAGAAATCCTGAAAAAGACGATGGAAAAGGTTGAAAAGGAAGGATATACGTTTCAGATTGATCCGGAATGTGAATTTTTCCTGTTCCACGAGGATGAAAACGGCGTGCCGACAACCGTAACTCATGAAAAGGCCGGATATATGGATATCAGCCCGCTGGATCTGGGAGAAAACGCCCGTCGTGATATGGTGATGACGCTGGAGGATATGGGGTTTGAAATCGAATCCTCTCATCATGAAAAAGCGCCCGGGCAGCATGAAATTGACTTCCGATATGCGGGTGCGATGGAAACCGCGGATCGGATTGTGACGTTCAAGACGGCAGTGCGTTCCATTGCAAAGCGGTTCGGCCTTTATGCGACTTTTATGCCGAAGCCAAAGGCTGGTACGGCAGGTTCCGGCATGCATATCAATATTTCTCTGTTTCAGGACGGAAAAAATGTCTTCAGTGATCCGGAGGCAGAGGATGGTTTAAGTCAGGAAGCAAAATGGTTTATGGGCGGTATTATGGCCCATGTCAAAGGTATGTGTGCGGTGACGAACCCTCTGGTCAACTCCTATAAGCGTCTGACCTCCGGCTGTGACGCGCCAAGAGATATCATCTGGACAACCAAAAACCATAATACCCTGCTTCGGATTCCCTTTATGCGGGGAGAGGATACCAGAATCGAGCTGCGTTTTCCCGACCCGTCTGCAAATGCGTATTTGACGATTGCACTCTGCATGGCGGCAGGACTGGATGGAATCGCAAAGCATCTGGATCCCGGCGCGGAATCCGCACGACTGTTTGCAAGCAGAACGGAGGCAGAAAAGGCTGCAGCCGGCATCGATCATCTGCCGGATACACTGCGTGAAGCAGTTGCGTTCATGGAAGAGGATTCTTTTGTAAAAATGGTTCTCGGACAGGAGTTCGTGGATCTTTATGTAGAAGCAAAAAAAGCTGAGTGGAATGAGTACATGTCCCAGGTATCCGAATGGGAAGTAGATAAATATCTGTATCGCACTTAAAGGAGTGACAGGATGAGCAGCATCATAATTGTTTTGCCGAAGCTCGAGGACGCAAAACATATCAAAGACATCCTCGCCCGGCGGGGACTGACGGCTGCTGCACTCTGCACAACAGCTTCCATGGCGCTTTCACAGGTGCACCAGCTGGACAGCGGTGTCGTGATCTGCAGTTATCGGATCAGGGACATGCACTATACACAGCTGGCGGAATATCTGCCCGATTATTTTGATATGCTGTTGCTTGCTTCTACGTCGGAATTGGAAAGTGCACCGCACGATATGGTGACATTGACATATCCGATTCGTCCAAACGATCTTGCCAGTACTGTGGAGATGATGCTGGCACAGCTGGACAGACGGTTAAAGAAGCGCAAAAGCCAGCCGAAAAAGAGAACGGAACAGGAACAGAACTATATTAACAATGCAAAATGGTTGCTGATGGAAAGAAATCATATGACAGAGCAGGAGGCGTTCCGCTATATTCAGAAAAGCAGCATGGATTCCGGCACGAACATGGTTGAAACCGCGCAGATGATTCTGCTGCTGATTTATGACGGATGAGGAAAAAGAACATGTTTACAATCAATGAAAATTACTTAAAACTGCAGGGAAGCTATCTTTTTTCCACAGTAGCAAAAAAGGTGGCTGCCTACAAAAGCATGCATCCGGACAAAACAGTCATCAGTCTCGGGATTGGAGATGTGACGCTGCCGCTTGCACCTGCGATTATCGAGGCGCTGCAGAAAGCGGTTGCCGAGATGGGCACAAAGGAAGGCTTTCATGGCTATGCACCGGAGCGGGGCTATGATTTTTTGTTAAACGCGATTGCAAAAGAGGATTTTGCAGCACGGGGCTGCGAGATTTCTCCGGATGAGATTTTTGTATCGGACGGTGCAAAGTGCGATGTCGGAAATATTCAGGAGATTTTTGGGACCGATAATCTTGTTGCGGTCTGCGATCCGGTTTATCCGGTCTATGTGGATACGAATGTCATGGCAGGCAGAACCGGTGTATATGACAAAGCGCTGGGCACATATGAGGGACTGGTATACATGCCCTGTACCCAGGAAAACGGCTTTGCACCGAAGCTTCCTGACAAGACACCGGATCTGATCTACCTGTGCTTTCCCAATAATCCGACTGGTGCGGCAATTACAAAGGAAGCACTGCAGAAATGGGTGGATTATGCAAATGAAATTCATGCGATCCTTCTTTTTGATGCGGCGTATGAAGCCTATATCACGGAAGAGAATATCCCACACAGCATCTATGAGTGTGAGGGAGCAAAGACCTGTGCTATCGAGATGCGCAGCTTTTCCAAAAACGCGGGCTTTACCGGACTGCGTCTCGGTTACACGGTTGTTCCCAGGGAACTTGTCAGCAATGGTGTGTCCTTAAACGACTTATGGCTTCGACGTCACGGCACGAAATACAACGGCGCGCCTTATATCGTTCAGCGCGCAGGTGAGGCGGTTTATTCAGAAGCAGGAAAGGCGCAGATCAAGGAGCAGATTGCCTACTACATGGAAAATGCCCGACAGATACGTGAGGGCTTAATTGCAGCGGGTTATCAGGCCTTTGGCGGCGTCAATTCTCCCTATGTCTGGTTAAAAACCCCGGACAACCTGACCTCCTGGGAGTTCTTTGATAAGCTTTTAAATGAAGCACAGGTAGTCGGTACGCCCGGCTCAGGATTCGGCGCAAGCGGCGAAGGGTATTTCCGCCTGACCGGCTTCGGAACACATGAAAATACAAAAGAAGCGATCAAACGGATTCAGGCTTTGAAGACGAAATAAGGATTCAGCTTTTGATCCAGAGAAAAGAAATAAAAAACAACAGAATGTACGATCTGCGGACACTCTGTTATCGGGAATTGAGAGGTTGTCGCATCTGCGGCAGCCTCTTTTTTATTTCATAGGAAAATGCGTCCTATGAAATAAAAACGCTCCGCAAGGATCGCACTGCGGCGGAATGGTAGAATGTCGCTTGCGCGACCCGCCGCAGGCGGAGAATCCTGTAGAGCAGGATTCTTTTTTATTTTCCGCTGTCACCGTAGTTTGCCAGCACACGGGCACTGGGGTCATTGACATTACAGCCCTCCCAGCTCTTGTTGGGCATCCAGAAGTCCGGCACCATCCTTGCCTGTCCGGGATAATACTTTTCAAAGATTTCCCGATACAGCAGGCTTTCTTTTGTGAAGGGCTGTGCAAAATCATATTTCCGGCGGAGCGTTTCGTATTCCTCGTCGGTGTAATACTTCTCTGCGTATTCTTTTAAATCATCCACCATGCTGTGTCCTACTGCATCGCTGAATGCAGCTTTTTCTCTCCACAGGATGTTTTCCGGCAAAATATGATCTGCTTCAAATGCCTTGCGCAGCAGATATTTTCCTTTTCCGTAGGTGTTTAACTTCTTCGCCGGGTCAATGGACATCACATAACGGACAAAGTCGAGATCGCCGAAGGGTACACGGGCTTCCAGGCTGTTTGCCGCAAGACACCGGTCGGCACGCAGGACATCATAGCAGTACAGCTCACGGATTCTCTTTGCTGCCTCTTCCTGAAAGGCTGCCGCGCTCGGTGCAAAGTCCGTATATTTATAGCCGAACAGCTCGTCGGAAATTTCACCGGTCAGCAACACCTTTAAGTCTGTTTTTTCATGGATTGCCTTGCAGACAAGGTACATGCCCATGCTCGCACGGATCGTCGTGATGTCATAGGTTGCAAGCGCTTCGATAACGGTTTCCAGGCTTTCCAGCACTTCTTCCTTTGTCATGATGACTTCGGTATGCTCTGCGCCGATAAAATCAGCGACTTCTTTTGCATATTTTAAATCAATCGCATCTGTGTCCATGCCGATTGCAAAGGTCCTGATCGGTTTTTTCAAAATATCTGCTGCAATTGCACATACAAGGCTTGAGTCCAGACCGCCGGATAACAAAAAGCCCAGCGGAGCGTCTGCATCCAGACGTTTCTTTACCCCCTCCGTCAGCTTATCATGGATGTTTTTTGTAATCACATCAATATCTTCGTGCACATAACCATGGACAGCTGCGATATCCTCATATTTGACAAATTTTCCATCGTAATAATAGCTTCCGGGCGGAAATGCACGCACCTCGTCCACCCAGCCGATCAGGTTCTTTGCCTCACTGGCAAATGCAATCTTTCCGCTCTTGGAATAACCATAAAACAACGGACGGATTCCGATCTGGTCACGGGCTGCGATCAGCTTGCCGCTTTTGTGATCGTACAATACGCAGGCATATTCCGCATCCAGATGGGAAAACATTTCCAGTCCATATTCTTCATATAGCGGAAGCAAAACCTCACAGTCGGAACCGCTCTGGAACTGATAACCGCGCTCTTCCAGCTCCTTTTTGATTTTGCGAAAGCCGTAAATTTCACCATTGCAGATCACCCAGCTGCCGTCCCGTTGAAACGGCTGCATGCCGTCCGGGGTCAACCCCATGATCGCAAGTCTTGCAAAGCCGAGATACCCGAATTCGGTCTCAACGACCTGCTGGGCATCCGGTCCTCTCATCTTTGTCTTTAACAGATATCCTTCCATCGTTTCTTTGGTGACATCTTTTCCCGCGTAGCAGAGAATGGAACACATAAGCTTTTCCTCCTTTTCTTTTGCTGCGTTACGTAAGAACGCAAAAACAGCAGCCATTTGTCCTATTGGAGATAGGACGAATAGCTGCTGCTATATCCGCGGTGCCACCTAACTTGCCGCACTTCCTTGTACGACCCCTTTTTCGCGTTCCCATGAAACGCTATCCCTGTAACGTGGGACTCCGGCTCGCCTACTTACAAATCCTGCGTTCAGCTTGCAGCTCGGAAGTGTTCTTTCCTACAGATATCCGCGCAGGACTCCCACCATCGCCTGCTCTCTGTGCCGTCTGTCTGTACTACTTTTCTTCGTCATCGCTTTTTGTTTTTTACAAGATAGCATACCCGTTTCGCTCTGTCAAGAAATTTTTGCGAATGGTTTGAAGGACATCTGCCTCTTACTCTTCTGCAAACAGAGGGGTAGACAGATAACGGTCACCGGTATCCGGCAGGATCACAACAATGTTCTTGCCTTCATTTTCGGGACGCTTTGCAAGCTCGATTGCTGCCCATACTGCTGCACCGGAGGAAATGCCTACCAGCACGCCCTCCTGATGGCCGATTTTTCTGCCGGTTGCAAACGCATCCTGATTCTCTACGGTAATAATTTCGTCATAAACCCCGGTGTCCAGGACGTCCGGTACGAAGCCTGCGCCGATTCCCTGGATCTTGTGTGCGCCGGCTGTGCCCTTGCTCAGAACCGGAGAGCCTGCAGGCTCTACAGCAACAACCTTTACATCAGCCTTTTTGCTCTTTAAGTACTGGCCTGTACCGGTCACGGTTCCGCCCGTACCAACGCCTGCTACCAGGATATCAACCTTGCCATCCAAATCTTCCCAGATCTCAGGACCGGTTGTCTTTTTGTGTACCTCCGGGTTTGCAGGGTTTACAAACTGTCCGGGAATGAAGCTGTTGGGAATTTCCTTTGCCAGCTCGTCTGCCTTTGCGATTGCACCCTTCATGCCCTTTGCACCTTCTGTCAGGACAAGCTCTGCGCCGTATGCCTTCATCAGCTGTCTGCGCTCTACGCTCATGGTTTCCGGCATTACGATAATGATCCGGTAGCCTCTCGCTGCTGCAACAGACGCAAGACCGATGCCGGTGTTGCCGGAGGTAGGTTCAATAATTACAGAGCCTGCCTTTAATGCGCCCTTTGCCTCTGCATCATCGATCATCGCTTTTGCAATTCTGTCCTTTACAGAGCCTGCAGGATTAAAGTATTCCAGCTTGCCATAGATGTGTGCCTTTAAGCCCTCTGCCTTTTCAATATGTGTCAGCTCCAGCAGGGGAGTTCTGCCGATTAACTGATCTGCGGATGTATAAACGTTGCTCATTTGCTCTTCCTCCTTAAACCTACTTACTTTATATGTTAATGTGATTATATTCTGCCTTTTCGGATCTGTCAACCCTTTTTAAACAATAGAATGCACGCTCTGCGAGCATTCTATTGTCATGAATAAAATATTCAATGGTTTTCTCCGGCGTCAGCACAGAGGTTTCATTGAATAAAAGCACCGCCTCCCGGCAGTTGTTTTTGCGTTATGAATTTCTTCCACGGCAAGCTGCTTCCAGCTGTGTAAGCGCCTGCAAAAGCGTTTTTTTCGTGCACGCCAGCACGATGCGTTCAAACTGTCCCGACTTTTTGCCAAAGACAGAGCCGCCATCCAGCCAGAGCTTTGCCTGATGTGCAATGAGATTTTCCAACGCTGTGTCCGACAGTCCCAGTCCCGAGCAGTCCAACCATGCAAAGTAAGTGCCTTCCGGTTCGATCAGACGGATCTTAGGCAGTCTTTCTTTTAAGAAGCTGCGCAGGACCTTCAAATTTTCCCGCAAATATGCCCGGCACTGCTCAAGCCACTCGCCGCCATTTTCATAAGCTGCCTGGCACGCGATTAAACCGAGGGCATTCAACTGGGAATATCCCGCTGCGTTGATCTCGGCTTTGAATCTGTCCCTGACCTCTTTTCCAGGAACCCAGATATTTGAAACCTGCAGCCCCGCCAGATTAAAGGTTTTACTCGGCGCAGTGCAAAGAATCATCTTTTCTTCCAGCTGCGGACATGCCTTTGCAAATATCGTATGCGGATGCTCCGGAAAAGCGAAATCACAATGAATCTCGTCTGCCACAACGAACACATGGTAGCGGTCGCAAAGCTCTCCCAGTTTTTGAAGCTCTTCTTTTGTCCAGACTCTGCCGACAGGATTGTGGGGACTGCACAGCAAAAACAGCTTTACATTCTGGGATGCGATCTTTTCTTCCAGATCGTCGAAGTCAATTTCATAATGTCCGTCTGTTAAAAGGAGCGGGCTTTCTACGATCTTTCTATTGTTATCGCGAATCACCTCAAAGAACGGGTAATAAACCGGCGGCTGAATCAATACACTGTCGCCCTCTTTTGTCAGAGCGCGTACCGCCATCGCAAGGGCGAATACCACACCGGGGGTTTTTACAAGCCATTCAGACTTTGGCTGCCAGTCAAACCGACTGTCAAACCAGCGATACAGCGCGTCAAAATATTCTCCTTTTACCTCACTATAACCGAAAATCCCATGGGAAACCGCATTCTGTAGTGCATCCAACACAGGCTTCGGCGCCTGAAAATCCATATCCGCCACCCACAATGGCAACACATCTACGTCACGTCCGCGTTCCACGGCGAAATCATATTTCAGGCTGTTTGTCTTTTTCCGGTCAATTTCCCGGTCAAAATTATAGGTTGTCATTTCTAATCTCCCTCTCAACAAGAATCCTGCCCTGCAGAATTCTTATGCCTGCAACGGGTCGCAAACGCGTCATTTTTCTGCTCCGCCGCAATACCGTCCCCGCAGCGTGGATTTGTTTCTCAGGAAACAAACGCCTGCTCCAGATCCGCAATCAGCTCGTCCACATGCTCCAGTCCAACGGACAGGCGCAGCAGAGTGTCGGTGATGCCGAGCTTTTCTCTCCACTCCTTCGGAACATCCGGATGGGTCTGCTTCATCGGATAGGTGATCAAAGATTCTGTACCCCCAAGGCTCTCCGCGAAGGTGATGACGCGCACCTTTTCCAGCACGCGCTGTGCCGTTTCCACGCTGTCGACGTCGAAGGAAATCATCGCACCCGCACCTCTCGCCTGCTTTGCATTGATCTCATAACCAGGATGCGTTTCCAGTCCAGCATAATATACTTTTCTGACTTTCTTCTGCTCCGTCAGCCATCGTGCGATTTTGTCCGCATTTTCCTGCTGCCGCTCCATGCGCACCGCCAGTGTCTTGATGCCGCGCATTACCAGCCAGCTGTCGAAGGGGGACAAACAACCGCCGGTCGTCTTTGCAATCAGGCGGATTTTTGCTGCGAGCTCTTCCTTTGCAGAGCAGACAAAACCGGCGATCGTGTCGTTATGTCCGCACAGGAACTTGCTCGCGCTGTGAATGACGATATCTGCACCGAGCGCAATCGGGTTCTGCAAATATGGAGATAAAAAGGTATTGTCTGTGATCATCAGAAGGTTGTGTTCTTTTGCAAGCTCTGCGCATGCCGAAAGGTCAGTGATCTCCATCATCGGGTTGCTGGGCGTCTCGATATAAAGTGCCTTTGTTTCCGGACGCAGCACCCGTTTGATCTCATCCAAATCACCGGTATTGACAAAATCAACCATCAGTCCGTTCTTTTTGCCGATGGTATTGACCAGACGGGTTACGCCGCCGTAAAGGTCTTCAGAACAGATCACATGGTCGCCGGGTGCAAACAGATCAAATACTGCTGTCACCGCCGCCATGCCGGAAGAAAATGCCGTCGTGTCATAAGCGCCCTCCAGCGCGGTAAGGATTTCCTCCAGATGCTGTCTGGTCGGATTTTTCTCTCTCGTGTAGTCAAAACCGGTCGAATGTCCCAGACCGATATGTCCGAACGTCGCCGTCTGATAGATTGGAAAGCTCACCGCCTTTGTCGGCTCGTCCCAGGAAAAATCCAGATTTCCATGAATACACTTTGTTTCTATATGATTGCTCATTTTTCTGCTCTCCTTTGCAGTTATTTTTCTGATATTTTCTATCATTCTAATTGGATGCTTCCCATTTGTCAACACCAACATAGTTGGTAGATATGTTTATAGTAGGTTCCACAGTGGCCTTCTCCCGGACGTTCCCCCGCGCCATTCGCAATACAATAGAATGCACGCTCCGCGAACATTCTATTGTCATGAATCGCGCCTGCGGCGCTTTCCGCAGTGGCTGCGCCACCGCTCCTTTTGCTCATGAAGTGGCGCTTCCTCCGTGACTTCATGTGCACAGATTCTCATGCGAGCATGGAATCTGTACCCACGAAGTCACGGGGGAACTGGTAAACAAAATAAAATTTATTCTTGACCGCCCCCTTTCCCAATGCTATAATGCATCAGATGAACAAAGGCGTTCATGAGTGAAATACTTTTCTATTTAGAAAAGTGTTTGATTCATGGACGCCTTTCAGTATTTGTACAGCAAACACGAGAAAATGAGCGAGGTGTACTTATGGAACAAACTGTGTACTTACAGCTGGAGGACGGGACCTGTCTGACCGGAAAACATTTCGGCGCTCCTTTGAAAGAGGACGTCATCGCGGAAGTCGTTTTTACGACGGCTATGACCGGATATACAGAAACACTGACCGACCCCAGTTATTACGGACAGATGGTCGTTCAGACATTTCCCCTGATCGGCAACTACGGCGTCAATCCAAAAGACTTTGAAAGCAAAGGAATTCACATGAGCGCATACATCACCAGAGAATGGTGCCCATGTCCTTCCAATTTCAGATGTCAGACGGATCTTGACGCTTTTTTAAAGCAGCAAAATGTCCCTGGCATCTATGATCTGGATACCCGCTACCTGACCAAGCTCATCCGCGAGCGCGGCGTCATGAACGGACGGCTCACATCCCTCCGCCCGGACTCTGCAGCTGTTGAAGACTTAAAGAGCTGGGCAATCACGGACGCGGTAGCACACGTTACCTGCAGGGAACCTTACCAGATTCCGTCCCCGCTTCCCCGTCATCACGTCGTTTTGTGGGACTTCGGTGCAAAACAGAATATCATCCGAAAGCTGCACGCATTAAACTGCGACTTGACCATCGTTCCCGCTTCCACGACAGCAGCACGCATCCTCTCCTATTCGCCGGACGGTATCATGTTGAGCAATGGTCCCGGCAACCCGAAGGATAACCCGGCTATCATTTCCGAGCTGTCTCACCTCTGCAAATCCGGCATTCCGATTTTCGGCATCTGCCTGGGGCATCAGCTTCTCGCCCTTGCAAACGGTGCGGACACCGAAAAATTGAAATACGGACACCGCGGTGCAAACCAGCCGGTGAAAGATCTGCTCACCGGCAGAGATTATATCACCAGTCAGAATCACGGCTATGCCGTCAAAAACGATTCTCTCCCGGATAATGCAATACTTCGTTTTATCAACCTAAACGACGGAACCTGTGAGGGCGTTTCTTATCAGGATTTTCCCGGCTTCTCAGTGCAGTTCCATCCGGAAGCCTGCGGCGGTCCTCATGACTCCGAGTTTTTGTTCCGCGAATTTGTCGCACTGATGGAAAGGAGGGCATAAAGCATGCCGTTAAATCCCAATCTGAAAAAAGTAATGGTAATCGGCTCCGGTCCCATCGTCATCGGTCAGGCTGCCGAATTTGACTATGCAGGTACCCAGGCGTGCCGCGCTTTAAAAGAGGAAGGTCTGGAGGTTGTGTTAGTTAATTCTAACCCTGCAACAATCATGACAGATGCCGCCATGGCAGATCATGTCTACGTGGAGCCTCTGACTCTGGATTTTCTAAAAAAAATCATCAAAAAAGAACACCCAGACAGCATTCTTTCCACCCTCGGCGGTCAGACCGGCCTGACGCTTTCGATGCAGCTGGCAAAGGAAGGCTTTCTGGCACAGGAGGGCGTTACACTTCTTGGCGCAAACCCGGAAACCATTGCCAAAGCCGAAGACCGTCAGGTTTTTAAAAGCACCATGGAAGCGATCCGGGAGCCTATCATCCCCTCTGTCGTTACGACGACGCTTGAGGGTGCCCTCTCCTTCGCGCACTCTGCAGGCTATCCGGTTATCGTGCGCCCCGCCTTCACCCTCGGCGGCACCGGCGGCGGCATCGCTGCAGACGAAGCCCAGCTGCGGGAAATCGCTTCCGCAGGGCTCCGTCTTTCCCCGATCACGCAGATTCTGGTGGAAAAATGTATCTCCGGCTGGAAAGAGATCGAATTTGAGGTCATGCGCGACGGCGATGGAAACGTCATCACGATCTGCTCTATGGAAAATCTTGATCCGGTGGGCGTCCACACCGGCGACTCCATCGTTATCGCCCCTGCAGTCACCCTTGCGGATAAAGAATACCAGATGCTTCGAAGTGCTGCACTCCACATCATCGAAGCTATGGGCATTGAGGGCGGCTGCAACGTACAGTTTGCTCTAAATCCCGAGAGCTTCGAGTACGCTGTTATTGAGGTAAACCCCAGGGTTTCCCGTTCCTCCGCCCTCGCCAGCAAAGCGACCGGCTATCCGATCGCCAGAGTCGCTGCCAAAATCGCCATCGGCTACCGGATGGACGAAATCAAAAACGAAATCACCGGCAAGACGAAAGCATGCTTCGAACCGGCATTGGACTATGTTGTCGTCAAATTTCCGAAATGGCCCTTTGACAAATTCGTGTATGCGACAAGAAAGCTCGGAACCCAGATGAAAGCCACCGGTGAAGTCATGGCCATTGGCAGAAACTTCGAGCAGGCGCTGATGAAAGCCGTTCGCGGAGCAGAAATCTCCCATGACTGCCTGGCAGACGTGCATATGCGCACACTCGACGACGAAGCCCTAACCGCCAAAATACTGGCGCAGGACGACGAACGCATCTTCGCTGTTTACGAAGCGCTCTTCCGCGGTTTTTCCATCGAAAAAATCCATCAGCTGACTTTGATCGATGAATGGTTTTTAGCAAAGCTTTTGCATCTGTGCGACCTCGAAAAACGGCTGAAGACAGAGCCGCTCACGCATGATTTTCTGCGGGAATTAAAGAGAAACGGTTTTCCGGATAAAACGATTGCACGCCTGTCCGGCAACTCTACTTTCCCCCACCTTCCGTATTCCTATAAGATGGTCGATACCTGCGGCGCGGAGTTTGCCGCAGAAACCCCCTACTTCTACTCCACCACTGACGAGGAGGACGAGGCTTCCGCTTTTATCGCGGAACACAGCTCCAAAAAGCCCGTCGTCATCGTCTTTGGCTCCGGTCCGATCCGGATCGGTCAGGGAATCGAATTCGACTACGCCTCCGTTCACTGTGTCTGGGCATTAAAGGATGCCGGGTATGAGGTTGTTATCGTCAATAACAACCCCGAAACCGTTTCCACCGATTTCAATACAGCAGACCGCCTGTACTTTGAGCCCCTGACTCCGGAAGATGTCGGAGACATCATCCGTGTGGAAAATCCGGTCGGTGCCGTTGTTGCCTTCGGCGGACAGACCGCAATTCGCTTGACCAAATGGCTTTCAGAAAACAATGTTCCGATTCTGGGCACACCTGCAGACAGTATTGACGCCGCCGAAGACCGGGGTCGGTTTGAAGCTCTCTTAAAACAGCTCCATATCAAGCAACCCGTCGGAGATACCGTCCACACTGCAGAGGAAGCGATCGAAACAGCGAACCGCCTCGGCTATCCGGTTCTGCTGCGCCCCAGTTATGTCCTTGGCGGCCAGAACATGATTATCGCCTTTTCCGATGCGGATGTAAAAGAATATATGGATATTATTCTTTCCCATATGGAAGGGAACCTCGTTCTGATCGATAAATATATGATGGGCACGGAGCTTGAAGTCGACGCAATCTGCGATGGCGAGGATGTCCTGCTGCCCGGCATTATGGAGCACATCGACCGCGCAGGCATCCACTCCGGCGACTCCATCGCAGTTTACCCTGCCTGGAATTTAAGCCCCGCCAAAACCGCAAAGCTCGTGGACTACTCCACCCGCCTTGCCCTCGCCTTAAACACGAAGGGCTTGATCAACATCCAGTACGTCATCTGCCAGGATCAGGTTTATGTCATTGAGGTAAACCCCCGTTCCTCCAGAACTGTACCGTATTTGAGCAAAGTCACCGGCATCCCGATGGTCGATATCGCCACCCGCGTCATGCTCGGGGAAAAATTAAAGGATATGCCTTACGGCACCGGTCTTGCCCCGATTTCCTCCTACACCGCGATCAAAGTGCCTGTCTTCTCCTTTGAAAAGCTGTCTGGACTGGACACGCAGCTCGGACCTGAAATGAAATCTACCGGTGAAGTGCTCGGCATCGCACCCACCATGCGGGAAGCGCTCTATAAAGGATTGGTCGGCGCAGGCTACCAGCTGACCGACAAGGGCGGCATCTTCATCACCGTGCGCGACACCGATAAGGATGAAATCCCTGATATTGCACAGCGGTTTGCAGATCTTGGCTTCCACCTGTATGCAACCGCAGGTACGGCAGCTGTACTGCGTGACCATGGTATGTCGGTTACCCTTGTCCATAAGATCAGCGAATCCGAGCACAACACCATCGCACTTCTGGAAAGCGGAAAGGTCAATTACATCATTTCGACCTCCAAAAAGGGGCGTACCCCTGCCCGGGACAGCGTAAAGGTTCGCCGTAAATCTGTAGAGCTTGGCATTCCCTGTCTGACCAGCCTGGATACGGCAGTTGCCCTGGCGGATATCTTAAAGAGCGGCTTTACGCCGGATACGGCAGAGCTGGTCGATATCTGCACGCTGCAAAAATAAAATTTAAAAAGAATCCTGCGAAGCAGGATTCTACGCCTGCGGCGGGTCGCGTAAGCGACATTCTACCATTCCGCCGCAGTGCGATCCTCGCGGAGCGTTTTTATCGTATAGAAACGAAGTTTCCTATACGATAAAGGAACAGATGGAAGAGTGACTTTCCGTCACTCTTCCATCTGTTCCTTATGATATTGCAGCGTATACAGCTGGTAATATCGTCCATGCTTTGCAAGCAGCTCCTGATGCGTGCCCTGCTCCAGGATCTTTCCGTGGGACAGCACAATGATGTTGTCCGCATGCTGAATCGTGGAAAGTCTGTGGGCTACCATCAGCATCGTGCCGACGCTGCGCATTTTTTCCAGGGAATCCTGAATCAAAAGCTCCGTCTCGGTGTCGATATTAGCAGTCGCCTCATCCAGAATCATAACACTTGGTTTGTGGATGATAGTTCGCGCAAAGCTCAGCAGCTGACGCTGTCCGGCAGAGAAGTTATTTCCTCGCTCCCGCACCTCCTCATCCAGACCGTGCTCCAGCTTGTCAATAAAATGATCGGCATTCACATACTGGCAGACGCGACGGATTTCTTCATCCGAAATGCCCTCTTCCCGCAGAACGATGTTGCTGCGGATCGTGCCGGAGAACAGAAATACATCCTGCAGCATCTGACCAAAATGCCTGCGCAGGGAAGCGATCTTGATCTTGCGAATGTCGATACCATCAATCAAAATCTCGCCCTTCTGGAACTCGTAGTTGCGGCAGATCAGGGACAAGATTGTGCTCTTTCCGGAACCGGTCGATCCGACAAACGCCACCGTTTCTCGCGGATTTACATGGAAAGACACACCCTGCAGCACCCATTCCCCGGGAATATAGGAAAACCACACATTGCGAAACTCGATTTCGCCGTGCACCTCTTCCAGCTCTATGGCATCGGACGCATCTACCAGCTTCGGCTCCAGATCCATGATCGAGAACACCTTTTCCGCAGACGCCAAAGCCGACTGCAGCCAGTTAAACTGCTCCGCCAGGTTCTGGATCGGGGTGAAAAATTTCGAAATATACATATAAAAGGTAACGATCGTTCCGCCCGTGATCGTCTGTCCTAAAAACGCCACGCCGTTTAAATGTCCCATGCCGCCCAGATAAAACAGACATAGGATGGAACAGATGTAAAGCATATACACCAACGGACGAAATACACTGAACACGAAAATCTGACTCAGGTTTGCCTTTGCCTGCGTCTGGCTTTTCTCACGAAATTCCGCCATCTTTTCCTCTTCGCGTCCGAAAATCTGCGTAACCTTGATGCCGGAAAGGTTTTCCGAAAGATAAGTATTGATATCCGTCGTCGCATCCTTTACCCTGCGGTATGCCCGGCGGGAAAACTTCCGGAAGATCACTGTAAAGATCACGATGAAGGGAACAAAGCACAGCACCATCAGCGTCAGCTCATAGTTTAAGCAGATCATTGCAATTAATATGCCTACAATAACAAAGGCATTCTTTGTCAGGCTGACCAGCAGGTTCGTAAACATCATCGAAATCGCGTTGGTATCGTTGGTCACACGGGTCACCAGCTTGCCCACCGGAATTTCATTGAGCTGCTCATGGGAAAGAGATTCGATATGGGTAAACAGATCCTCACGCAGATCGGACACAATCCGCTGTCCAACCCGCTGCAAAATCACCGCCTGCAGATAGGTACTTCCCATTGAAAACAGCAGCACCACCACATAACCGCCTACCCGGGCATACAGGGCAGGCAGAACAAAATCACCTGCAACCAGCTCTTCGATATTACCGATGATCAGCGGCGAAATAATGTCATAGGCGATTGAAAACATCATCAGGAACAATACCAGTACAAACTGCTTCCAGTACGGCTTTGCATAGGCTACCAGACGGTGCATAATTTCGCCGTCCTTCATCGTGCGTTCAAATCCCATCCGGGACTTTTTGTCCTTTACCAGCACATAAGCGGCGATCAGAAGCGCCGTGATCGTACCGATGACCGCGCCGGTCAAAAGCAACGGATTTACTTCAATCATGGCTGGCACCTCCTTCGCACTTTTCTACAGACTCCGACGCATGCTCTGGGGCATCAACGGAATCCGCTATGTCAGACGTCCCTACCGCATCGGACGAATCTGCCGTTTCATCCTCCAGACGCTGTAAATCTACCATCCGCCGATACTCGGGACAGCTGTGATACAGCGCATCATGCGTACCGACCGCTTCTACTCTGCCATCCTCCAGAAATACGATCTTATCCATCTCCTCCACTGTCGAGATACGATGTGCGATCAACAGGGTGGTCTTGCCTGCACGGGTGGTCTTTAAGTTATCGAGAATAATTTTTTCAGTACGGGTATCCACTGCAGAAACCGAATCATCCAAAATCAGAATCGGCGCATTTTTTAACAGCGCACGAGCAATGGAAATCCGCTGCTTCTGACCGCCGGAAACAGTCACACCGCGTTCTCCCAGGATGGTTTCATAGCCTTCCTTGAAATCTACAATATTGTCCCGCACATCTGCCATGGAAGCAGCGCCATCGATCTGATCGGGCGTAGCATCCTCTACGCCAAAGCCGATATTGTGTGCAATGGTATCTGAAAACAGGAAATTATCCTGGGGCACATAGGCACAGGCATTGCGTACGGAATGAATGGAAACGCTGTTCACATCCTGACCGTCCACAAACAGCGTTCCGTCCGGCACATTATAGGTACGAAGCAGCAGATCTACTACCGTAGTCTTACCTGCGCCGGTTTTGCCTACAATACCGACACTCTCACCGGCAGCTACCTGAAAGCTGACGTCCTGCAGTACATTATAATCGCCGTCCGGATAGCGGAACGTCAGATGCCGGAATTCAATACTGCCTTTTGGATTTTCAAGATTCCCTACACCATCCCGGTCCGTCACATCTACAGGGGCATCCATCAGCTCCGTAATACGATTCAGAGAAGCCTTACCGCGGGAAGTCTTTTCAATCAGCATCGAAATCGCCATGATCGGCCAGACGATGGATTCAAAGTAGCCGATGTATTCCACCAGCTGTCCGGCGTTAAATTTTCCACCAAACACCAGCCAGCCGCCATAGCCTAAAATGACACAGATGACAGATTCCACAAACAGCGTCACCAGCACCTCCAGCAGGGTTGCGATCTTTGTATAGGTAACGTTGATCTCTTCATTTTCACGGTTTAGCTTACGGAATGCTGTCAGCTCCTTAAATTCCTTGACAAATGCCTTGATCACCGCGATGCCGGAAAAGTTCTCCTGTGCAAAATCCGAAAGATCAGAGAAAGCCTTCTGCCGTTCCTCCCAGCGTTTTGTCATCGTCGTACCCATAATAGTGCCGATGCCAAACATGATCGCCGCAGGAATCAGAGCCAGCAGCGTAAGCTTGAAATCCATCCGCCACATTTTGTACAGCGCCAGCAGACCAAGCACCAGAGCGTCGAAAAACATCAGAATGCCGTCGCCGAAGCACTCCTGAATCGTATCCAGGTCATTTGTATACAGGCTCATCAGGCTTCCTACCTTGTTGACCTGATAATACTGCTGCGACAAACGACGGCTGTGATCAAACATTCGCTCCCGCAGATCTGCCTGTACACACACTGCGGAACCGAAAAAGCATACCCGCCATAAAAAGCGCCCGATCACCATCATCAAAACAATCCAGATCATGGGCAGACAGATATTCTGAAACAGTACCTCCCTGGTAAAGGTCAGCGTCTGACCATCCACCACCACTTTTCCTAAGTTCACACCATTAATGACCAGACGATACAGCTCCGGGATCATCAGCTGGGCAATATCGACGATCAAAAGTGAGAGCAGTCCAAGCAGCAGCGCCGGTGCATTTTTCAGATAGTAACGATTGATATACTTGCCGAAAATCACGACTTTTCCCTCCTTTTTCTTTTGTTTTCCCCTGTAATATTTTCCCAAAATGTAAAATAGTCGTATTTTTTAGTATAAAGGATGTAAGAGGGGAAGTCAACGCAATGGGAGAAAAAGAGACTGCCGGATCCGCCTTTTGCGGAAGAAACGGCAGTCTCCTGATATGAAATTTTACAGCGGATCCCTTGAGGTTTTTGCATCACCAAAAAAGAACATAAAATCCTGCAGCTCTGTTCGCATCATCCGGTCATTTTTCAAAAGTCTCTTCGCCTCTGCAAGCTGCAGCGTTCTGTCATAGGCAATGCTTTTGAGCTGTATGTTTCCATCCAAAATCACAGCGTAGTGCGCAGTCTTGTCGGGATCATCTGGTCTTCTGTAGGAAATGCTTCCCGGATTTATCCATTCCATTCCCTCCCCAAGGGTATGAATGCATTGTCTGTGGGTATGCCCGAAAATCAATCGTCGCTTTCCGTCACACTCTGCTCCATAGCTGGCATTCCAATACTGATCAAAGGCATAGCGGCTTTCGACCGTCCCATAGCCATTGTCGTATTGATGCGCGATTCCATAGCTCCATCCATCTGCCTCAAAATATGCCTTTTCCGGGAGCTGCTTCATCCAATCGATATCTTTTTCACTCAGTCTTTCACAGTTATAATGCACCCATTTGTATTTTCCATCCGCTACATTTGTCCATTCTCCGCTCTCGTAAATATTTATGACATGGCGATCATGGTTTCCATATACGAGGACTGTATTTTCCAACTGGCGAAACCGCTCCAGGACCTCCCGAGGTGAGATCCCGTAGTCCGTAAAATCCCCTGCGCAGCATAACAGATCATAGTCTGCTTCCTCCCGCAAAATTGTATCCAACGCCCGAATATTTGCATGAATGTCTGAAATTACAAGTACTTTCATATATCTATATTCCCTTCTGTGTCAGTTACATAAAGCCAATAGGCATAGTCGGTCAATCCGAATAGGACACCGACCATTTGATTCTCCCTGTTTCTTGCAATAAGACTGATTGATACATGGTCAACCAGCTTTGCTATCCTTTCCTCGAACCGTTCCTTCGGATACTGCGACCCTAGATCCGTACGTTTTAGAAATTCGATATATTCTTTTGAGGATATTCGCTCCTCTTTCACCTGAATGTCTTTGCACATAAACATTTCCTGCCAACTTTCGATTGTTCTACCCTATTGTATGCCCAGTTCTCTCAATGCTATTTTCCCAACAGAAATTCGCAATATTTATACAAACCTGCAAAGGATTCCTACCATAATGACTGCAAGGCACAGACACACTGCTCCCACTCCGATAAACACCTTTTGAATACACGATGCTTTTTCAGTCGGGCAATAAAATTCCTCAATGTGGTCAGGATTGACAAAAAGCTCCACCGCCTGTCCTACTTCCACTTCCGGTTTCGCAGTTCCGATAAATGCTTTTGCTCTCTGTGTCACACCTCCAACGGTGTATTCATAAATCGGAAACCACGATTTTAACGCCGCCTCTCCACTGGCAGAAAAATCATCCACACCCACTCTTTCTCTTCGCAGATCCACTACGGTTGCAGTGACCGGCAAAGTGCAGATATTTCTTTTTTTCCGTCCTCCTACATGCAGTCCGATACCGATGCAAAGGAACGTAACTCCGAGTATGCCCCATACCAGTATAAAAAATAAGAATATTAGTGTTGTTGTTTCCATTCTGTCACTCCCAGTTCATCGAATTGTGTAAATGCCTCTGTCAGTTCTGTTTCCACTCCACACAAAACGCCTGAACTTAATTGTAGCATAGAAAGAAGCTTCTTCGCAAATACAAATCCGGCATTGCATTTTCCTTATTCCAAATTTTCCACCTTGTTCTTTTTGACTTTCTTTAACAGGGCATATCCCACCAGGCAGGCAGTAAGATCTGTGATCGGGAACGCCCACCAGATCAGCGAAACATCCGCCTGTCCATTTCTGACAAACAGGGAAAAAATACCAGCCAGCGGCAATAGGATCACAAACTGTCTGAGCAGAGAAATCACCAGAGACTCTGC
>ERZ773108.1211-NODE-1211-length-26878-cov-5.826455_pt1 | contig 26878 bp, 21 predicted proteins | sample MGYA00580570_ERZ773108 | MGnify/ENA primary metagenome ERZ773108 (study PRJEB29015, sample SAMEA2737840) | human gut metagenome | biome: human gut; feature: human-associated habitat; material: faeces | place: China | collected 2012 ...
AGCATACAGCTTTCCGAGGCGCTGTTATTTTTATTTTGTCTCGATAAATCTTCTGATGATAGCTGCGGCTTCTGACCTTAATATGCTGTCCAGAGGTTTAAACTCATTTAAGTCATTGCCCTTCATTATTCCGTTCTGCTTGCAGAAGATAACAGATTCAAGCGCCCAGTCCGAAATATCTTTATAGTCGGCATAAGCCAAAACATCTGTATTATCCCCTATCGATGCATTGTATCCCTTATAACCCGCGTAACGGTGTATAATCGCCGCAATCTGCTCTCTTGTGATTTTGTCACTCGGTCTAAACTCGGTTTCGGAATATCCTTTTACGATTTTTTCGCTCGCCGCCCAGCGTACCGCTTCCGTATAATATGTGTTTGCGGGTACATCGTTGAATGTCATAGCGTAATTCGCCTGCGGCTTACCCTCGGCTCTCCACAGAATCGTTACAAACATATCACGGGTGAGAGGCGAGTTTGGCTCAAATGTCGTGCTTGAAGTGCCGTTCATTAATCCGTTTTTGTTTACATACTTAACATCGTCATAGAACCAATCGTCTTTTGAAACATCGACAAACGGATTTTTCCACTCCGAACCGTCCGAGCCGCCCGATGGCTTATCGGGCTTGGTATCTTCCGCCGCCCACTTTGCATAAAGAGTGATATTCTTTGTTACCTTTTGTGCAAAGTCATAAAACGTTTTAAGCTCTTTGTCAGCGTACCATCCGTCAAACGTAAATCCGTCTTTCACAGGCTTTGACGGCTCTGCCGCGGTCTTGTTTCTTGCAACGGTAATACTGTCGATTTTGCTTCCGCCGTTTGTTTCAAAGCTTACGGTGAAGTATGACGCGGCTCCGCCGCCACCGCCACCGCCGCCGGAGCTTCCCCCGGACGAGGGTCTGACGGATATCGGTCCGCTTATGATTTCATAAGTATTATCTGCCGCCGTTCCCGTTAAGTTTGGCGTGATAATATAAGTAACAGAGGTCGAGAAGCTTCCGTTTAACGTATACGTCTTGTTGTCGTTTGACGCGGTTATATCTGTCGGCGTTACCGTTTCTTCACCGTTTTTGATAACAAAGTTATCCGCCGTAAGTCCTTCCAGCGCCTTATCAAAGTTAACGTTGATATAAGACGGTCTTGCCGTTCCCGCGCTTGCGTTAACGCCGATTTTTGTGATTGTGACTTTACCCTGTTCAAAGGTGATTGCATAATTTGCGGCATCGGCTCCGCTTGCGGTTGTTTTATCAGGATATTCGCCTATCGGAGTTTGCTCGTTTATGCTTTCGTCATAGTCAAGCACAAGCTCGCCCGTCAAAACATCTTTTGTTTCATCATTCTTAAATCCAATGTACTCGGCTTCAAGAGTCGGGTTAACCGCTCCGTACTCACGCGTAACATCTTTAACCTTTATTGTCAAAGGTGCTTTTGTTACCGTCATCAACCCTTTTTGGTCGCTTACGGTAAGGCTTCTGTTAGCATCGCCGTCCGACGTGAGGCTTACATTAATGTCATATGTATTGACATTTGCCTTTTTATTCGCGCCGTCGCTTGTAAAGGTAACATAATTCATAAATTCCTCGGCAGTCGCCGCATTGCTGTCTCCGCCGACGATTTCAAGCTCATAAATCGGGTCTTCGCCGTATTCCTTAGAGATATCCTTCGCCTTTACCGCGATATTTGCCTTGTTGATATACAAGGTTGCGTTGCCGCCGCCCGAAAAGCTTTCATCGGTAACGGTGAAGCTTACCGCGTACGTACCGGCATTTTTCGGCTCTGTTACCGAGCCGTCGGTTATAAGTGCGTATTTAACATCAACATTTTTGTCCGCACCCGAGAGAATCGGGGTAAAGCTTGCGTTGCTTGAAATAAGCGTAACAGACTGCACAGAGCCGTTGTATGTCTTGACTGTATCTGCGGCATAAAGATTAACATATGTCTTTACCACCCGCATAGTAAATGTCGCCGTTGCATTGCTGTAATTTTCGTCAGCCGTTGCCGTAAAGGTAACCTCGCCCGACTTAAGCGTTCTTACAGTTCCGTCCGCGTCGATTTCCGCAACCGAAGGGTCGCTTGTTGCCCACGCCGCATCAACCTTGGTGTTTCCGTAAAACGCCTGAAGCATAAACGTCTGACCTACGCTCGCCGTGCTTGACGCGCCTGTGATAACAAGTCTGCCGCCCGTTGCCCCCGTAACTTCCAGAACTCCCAGATTGTCATTCTCATCATTGAGATATTCAAATCTGTAATTCTCGGCGCTTCCGCCCGAAACGGTGATATTATATCTCCCGACAGGGCTTGAAGCATTTGCGTTTGTGCTTGCAGCGGGTTCTGAAAGGATAACCGCCTTTGTATCTCCGTTTCTAAAGTCTGCCGCATCATATTCGATTTCAAATATGGGGTTAGCCTCTCCGTATGCTCTGGAAACATTTTTTGCCCATACTTTAAGCGGCGCCTTTTCAATCACAAAGTTTTGTGTCTTTGTAACCGTTTCAAAGTTCTCGCCCGAAATCGTTAAAATAGCGGTGTAACTACCGACATTCTTCGGCGCTTCTTCCTGCGGGATATAAATTCCCGTGCCCGCATAAGTTATTTTTGCGGTTGTTCCGTCCGTGCAATTCAACGGGCTTGCAGAAACGCCCTCGCCGTAAGTATAGCTGTTGTTGATAGCTGCGATGTCACCGCTCGGCGTTGCCTTGTTTATGATAAGCGTTGCCGTTTGCGTCCCCCGATAGTTGCCTGTTGCCGATACCTTAACCGTGTATATTCCCGCATTTTTGGGAAGCTCTGCGCCTTCGTTATAGGTTATGTCATATGTCGCATTTGGGTCGCTCGGCTCTGCATTAACTTGCTTAGTATTGCCGTCATACGTCTGCTCAAGATTTGTGATATTGAATGTTATATCCTTTGCGGCGGGCACAAATACAACCTTTGCAGAAATATCGCTGTAGTTATCGGTCTTCTTTACAACATCAATCTCAATCTTTTGTCCCACTGCATTGCCGATTGTAACCGTTGTTACCGCGCTGCCGCTTGCCGAAAGCGTAACGCTTGCGTTATTAACTGTCCACTCATATGTTCCGCCGTCCGCTCCGCCGACTGCCTCCATGTCAAAGCTGTCGCCGTACCGAACCGTTCCCGGAAGCCCCGCAATCACAAGGCTGTTCTGTGCCGCCTTGGCAACCGTAACGGGTATATCGCTCTGCATAGTTGTATAATTTGTTGTGTCGTTCAAGGTGATTTTAGCAGTATAATTGCCTGCCTCCTTCGGGGCCGCGGCTGTTCCGCTTTCATTGGTATAGCTGATTTGATAGTCCTTGAATATTCTGCCGTTTTCATCGCTTGCGGATACATTGATATTTTTGTCCGTTCCGTCATAAACAAACGATGTCTGCCCGATAACAAAGTCAATATTTAAAGGCTTTATATTTGCCGACGCGGCGGCATTTGCTGCGGAAAGAGTATAGTTTGCCGCCTTGCTGCCCGAAAGTCCGTGCGCGGTGTATGTAACCGTTTTGCCGTCTGCGCTGTCGGCTGAATCAAATTCCGCACTTCCGACAATCTGTACCTGACTTTTATCCTTGTCAAGAACGCCGCTTATATCCGTCACCGTTGCCGATGCGTTTGTTGTTCCGTCATACTTTTTGTCAGCCGCAGAAATTGTAAATGACAGAATGTCAATCGGCGTTATATTAACCGTTGTCTGCAATGTTGTTGACGAAAGGGTGTATAAATCCTTTTTATCGCCCGAAAGAGCAACGCCCGAAACATAAACGATTTTGCCGTCACCCGCGTCTGCATTTATCATAGAGCCTGATGCGGCTGCCGAAATACCGTCATTGTTTGCGATATTATCAAGCGAAATGCTGACCGACACTCCGTTTTCGCCATTGTACTGCCTGTCATCTGCCGTGACTGTCGGTGTTAAGACCCTCTTCTTTGCGGCAAAGCTTCTTACGGCGTATCTGTCTTCATATCCGTCAAGCACGCTCTTTGCGCGGATTGTCACTTTGCCGACACCTGTTACGGTTACTTTTCCGCTTGTTTTATCTATGTTTGCTATGTCCGCGCCGTCGGTTATCTCATATGTTACGGTTCCGCTTGCCCCATAGGGAGAAACCGTAAAGCTGTCGCCGTAGTATACGCTTTCGGGGATATCCTCGATAGAAAATACGTCTTGCTGCTCTGTCGTGGCGCTGATATACATATAGCCGATATTATCAAACTCTGATAAATTGGGCAGGTTAGTATTCGCAGCCGCGTATTTTCTTTTAATATAATACTCGTCTGCGCTGCTGCCTGTAATGTCAATTACATATAAGTATTTGCCTACGGTTATTGCAGATTGAATCGGTGTTGTGGATTTTAAGTTTCCGTCGTTTTCGTCTACCGTATAATATTTAACCGAAATATCACTCTTCGGTATAGCCGTTATCGATGGATCAACCGTGATTTCACGCGGGGTATCCGTTTTGTAGACGTAATTTGTGTCGCTTACTTTAAAGGTAACGCCCACCTTCCAAAGGCTGTAAAAATCTTTATCAGCATTTGTGGCGGTAACAAAACCGCCGCTGAGCTTTGAACCGTTTACTCTCTCTGACCAGCCCCTGAATTTATCGGAAGTGTGTGATGGCAAAGCAACCGTGCCGCCATTGTTGGAATAGGCTGTCGAATGTGTGTTATAGTTGCCCTCACCCTCGTTATTCGCCATAAATCTTATCCGGTAAACCTTTTTTGCAGCATTGCTTGTAAGGACAGGATAATCGTCTTTATTCGCCCCTGAAATAGTTTGCCCCCAAGCCTGTTTGGATGAGTCGGACTGTTTGTTTTGCAGACTATACGCAATATAACCGCTTTTGAACTCGTCTACAGTTCTCGCTGATATTCCTCTATCTCCTCCGCCTCCTGTACCTCCGCCTACGCCATTGGTTGCCGTGCCTTTGAGATAATAGCAGTTGTTGTTTACATACCAAACACTCACACCACCGACAATACTGCCGAGCATACCGCTTCCGCTTACTTTGCCAACATTGACACAATTTTTGATTGTGCCATCAGAGTTATATCCGGCAATACCACCGATATAGGTACCTGTACCTGTAACAGTTACATCGCTGAAACAATTTTCTATATTCCCGCCGTTGTATCCGACAATACTGCCGACATTTGATTTTGCGGTAACCGTACCGCTGATGCTGAGGTTTTTCACTTCGCCGCCGTTATTTAAGTAGCTGAACAAGCCTTGATGCATATTGGAATTATTTATGTAAAGCCCCGTGATTTTGTGTCCGCTTCCGTCAAATTTACCGCCAAACTGTACACTTTGCGACCCTATCGGCGTCCATTGGTTGCTTTCGCTTCCGCCAAGGTTAATGTCTGCCATAAGCTTTATATACTTGCCGCTATAATTATTGCCGTTGTTGACAGCGTCCCGCAGGTATGTAATTGATGACAAATCCCATATCTTATATGGATTATCGCTTGTGCCGTCACCCTGAAGACCTACATCAAGATTAAGTGTGATTTCACTTGTGGTCTCATCATACGCTGACATAAGCACATAGCCATTATTTTTCACTTTGTATTTAACCGTACTTTTCCCCGCACTTTTCGGCGCACCCGAGATAACTCCGTTGGTTAAAGTAAGTCCGTCCGGAAGAGTGCTGTCAGAAAGAGTAAAGCTAAAGTTTTTAGTCGCTCCGGACTGATTCTTAACGAATTTATTTAAATCAATTTCAGTATATTCTCTCTGCGTAAGCTTTATATCGCCGCTTTCATTAGTCCCTGCTGTTCTTTCATCTTCCACAGCGTATACCGTCATATCCTGAGCCGAGGGTATTTTATCATATCGTCCAAATATATCAATAGAGTCCTTAGACTTAGTCCACCCGCGAAATACGTACGCACTTGCGGTAGCAGGATTGTCGGGGAACTCATAAACCGATTTTCCTTTGTTGCCATATGCCGCCGCATATTCTTTATACCCGCCTGCGGCAGAGCTGTCTTTTATCATAAACGATACCTTGCAAACCTTTTTAGACGGATAATCGCCGGTTAAAGCCGGATAATTATCCGTTCCCAACCGCTGACCCCATACCTGCTCAGGCTGTCCGCTCTGCAGAAGATATGTGACAGAACCGTTTTTAAACTCTTTTTCGGTTTTTGCAGCTGTTCCGTTATCCTTGCCATCCACGCCGCCGCTTGCCGTGCCGCTTAAATAATAACAATTTACTATCTTGCCGTCCAAATGACCTCCTACAATACTGCCAAACTCACTATTTCCTATAACGCTGCCGGTATTATAGCAGTTTCTGACATAACCTGAGTTTTGTCCCACAATGCCCCCAATGCGGGAAGCGCCGGTTTGTCCGCCGCTTCCCGTAACACTAACATTGCTGCGACAATTTTCTATTGTTCCACTATTTCCTCCGGCAATACCGCCCACGGCAGAATATCCTATAACCTCTCCGCTGACTTCAAGATTTTTTATCGTGCCGTACGAAGAGCCGAAAAACCCCATATATCTACCATCTTCAAATGTTGTATGATTTATATAAAGACCTGTAATTTGATGTCCGTCTCCGTCAAATGTGCCATGAAATCGATTGAATCCGCCTATAGGCGTCCATTGGTTTTTATTACTTCCGCCAAGGTTAATATTTTTCGTAAGCTCTATATATTTACCGCTATAGTCATTACCATTGTTTACGTCATCGCGAAACGACTTTAGCTGATCAAGAGTAGCAATCGTATAAGGGTCTGCCTCTGTTCCGCTGCCCCCGGCAAAAGACGCGGCGGAAACAGAGATATGGTTTATAGGTAAAATCGACAAAAACATTGCCAGTGATATAATGAATGATAAAAGCTTTTTTGTTTTCATTTTAAATTTTCCTCCTTATTTGCCATTTATCTCTAAGTACATTTTTATGCACATTTTTAACAATTTAAGCTGTTCTTTAAGATATAAATCATCCTCGAAGAGAGAATAGTGCACGCTTGCACGTATAAATGTAAAAATCATTGCCCGAAGTATATCGGCGGGAATCCCGATTTTGTCCGACAGCTCGTTTGCGTGTTCGGCATAACGCCTATTTACGCCCTCAAAAAATTTTTTGCCGTGCTCGCGATACTTTGGATGCGTATATACCTGATACATCAGCCGATACTTTTTGCCGTGAGTTTCTGCTGTCCAGTACGGTACCTCGTCTATAAAACGCTCTATATCGCTAAGACTTTTTGGCGCTACTTCCATAAAGTCGTCCTCAACCTTGGTCATACAATACTCTGTAGACTGAATAATTAAATCGTCTACATCTTTAAAGTATGTGTAAAGGTTTGCCGGATTTGTACCGCAATACTCCCCCAAGGTTCTTATCCCGACACCGCTGAGACCGTTTTCTGCATAACACTCAAAGCATTTTTCCATCAGCTCGGCTTTTCGCGATTCGTGGGCTTCTTTGTTGAATACAGCCATATACCTTTCTCCTTTTATTTTTCAATCAATCTTTTGATTGAGTATACCATATTTTTATTCTTTTTTCAATATATTTAAACACATTTCAGCAATTTGTATAAAATTTTTCGCATATAAAACGCGGTTTATAAAAAATCGGCGCAAATGCGGCATATTGCCGCATTTGCGCCGAAAGCTTTTAAACTTATTTAATTATTTCTCTTCAGCAGATTCATCGGTTTCAGCAGTTTCAGTTGCCTGTAACTTTGTGATGGTTACCTTCTGCTGTTCTTCGTTCCAGTCAACCTTTGCACCAAGGTTTTCTGAAATAAAGCGTAAAGGTGTGTAAGTTCTGTCATTTTCGATAAACGCAGGCGAATCAAGCTTAACCTCTTTACCGTTTACCAATGCGATATCAGAATCGATAGTGATAAGAATTGTTACCTCTTCGTTCTTCTCATTTACACCAACGATTGTAACAAGCTGTTTCTCTTCATCCCAATCAACCTTTGCGCCAAGGCTTTCCGCTACAAAACGTGCGGGAAGCATTGTTCTGTCATTTACAATCTTGGGGGCAACATCGTTTGTCTTTGTTTCGCCAAAGGCTTTTGCTGTCTTTTCACCGATTGTTAAAATAATCTGATTTGCCTCGTCGCCTTTCTCTGCCCAAGCCGCATAAAGGGTAAGATTTTTTGTTACCTTTGCCGTAAAGTCATATGCGGTTGTTAACTCTTTATCCGTGTACCAACCCGCAAAGTCATAGCCCTCTTTGGTCGGAGCCGTCGGCTTTTCAAGTACAGAGTTTGCCTCAATGGTCTCTTTTGCTATTGTGCTGCCGCCGTTTGTATTAAACGTAACGCTGTATGAAGAAGTTACCGTGCTGCTTCCGCCGCCGCCTGTGCTTCCGCCGCTCGGCTTACGTCTTTGAGCCGCCACGATAGTGTTTCCTTCGCCGTCCGTAACATATGTGTAACCGCTTGCGCAGTAGTCAGGGTTGAAAGCATTTTTCGTGAATGTTCCGCCCGAGATTGAAACGGTGTATCCGCCTTTTGACGCTATTAACCCAGCATTACCATATGTAGGCGCACTAAAAGTACCGCCGGAAATAGTTACGGTTCCCATTCCGTTTCCGTCTTCGCCTTTGCCGAAGATGCTGCTGCTGCCGGTAAACTTACCGCCTGTAATGGTAATCTGACCTTTATCAGCTTCATTATTATATGCACCGTTGGAAATGGGATATTGACCCGTAAATGTACCGCCTGAAATAGTAGCAACGTTCCAGTTCAGAATTGTTGCCGCATTTTCTTTACCATCATTATTGTTGCTGTCAAATGTTCCTCCCATAATGTTCAGCGTGCCGTAGTCATCATTCTTGATAACAGAGCAGCTCTTACTGCCCGACTTACCGATGAAGTCACCGCTCTTGATTGTCAAGGAAGCCTTACCTGCCTTTGCCTCAACTCTATCACCGGCAACCGTATCTGTGCTATTAACCCAACCATTGTCAACCAAGCTGGCTGTATTCTCATTGTCGTCAGGCTTTTTAACTGACACTTTGCCGTCAATAATCATAGTGCCAAGGTTCTTGATTACATACCAATTAGCAGATATATATGTTCCACCGTTCAATGTTGCCGAAGCATCGGGGAAGTTTGCAACAGCCGCGCTTTCGCTTGCTGAAGTTGACACTTCACCGTCACACTTCACCGTCACCCTTTACCGTCAATGTACCCTTATTAACAATAGCATCACCTGCGGTAACTGTAATATTCTTACAATTTAAGTTAAGTGTAACGGTAGTTTTCTCCGGGATAACAATACTTCCGGTCGCATCTTTCAAGAGCTTTATTTCAGCCGTCTTACTCTCGCTATTCTTAATTGCATCATTAACGTCTTCAACCGTCGCATATTCTACACCGTCTACATTAGCCACATTTGTTGTAGTGCTCTCGCCTGTGCCGACTGTTTCTGTAGTAGCAGGAGGTGTTACCTCAGTTTCCCCATTGGCAAAAGTAGGAACCGCCATTGCCGAAAGTACCAGCGCCGCAGAAAGTGCGGCTGATAAAATCTTTTGTGTCTTCTTCATCTTAATCTGACTCTCCTTTTAATATATTAATATTGTACTGCTTTTATCTTATAATACCACAATATACCAATTTTGTCAACAAAACCGACCATTTTACCGCAATATTCGGACATTTGTTAAAAAAGTAATAAATTATTTTACAAATTATGGTGATTTTGCAACATCAAAGACAGATTGTGGCATCATATACATAAGTTTAAATTGCCGAGGGGCTTTATTTCAGCGCCTCGGACAGAGTGCGCCAGCCCAGCATAGCGCATTTAACCCTTGCCGGCATATGCGAGATATCACGCAAAGCGGATGCCTCTTCAAGGCTTTCTATCTCTTCTTCTGACGCCTCGCCTCGAATCATACGCATAAATATATCGCCAAGCCTTACCGCCTCTTCTTTCTTTTTGCCTATTACCATTCCAAGCATAATATCGGTCGACGCCTGAGAAATCGCACAGCCGTCGCCCACAAACGCTCCGTCGGTTATTATGTCTCCGTCGGTTTTAAGCTTAAGCTGAATCTCGTCGCCGCAGCTTGGGTTTACTCCGTCAAGCACAATATCCGCGTCCTTTAAATCGTGTTTAAAATCGGGCCGCATATTATGCTCGGTCAAAATCTCATTATAAAAATTTCTATTTTCCATATCCCATACGCCTCCTGACAGAAGAAACACTCTCTAAAAACTTATCCGCATCATCTTTTGTGTTATAAAAGGCAAAGCTTGCCCTAACCGTTGCGCGATAGCCGAGATGCTTCAAAAGCGGCTGTGCGCAATGATGCCCCGCGCGCACCGCAATATTATCCGACGCCAAAATCTCGCTTACATCGTGGGGGTGAACACCGTCAACCGTAAAGGTAATAATGCCGTTGTGCTTATCTGCCTCTGCCGCGCCGATTATATTTATCCCGTCCGCTTCTTTAAGTCTGTCAAATGCGTATTTTGACACTTCAAGCTCGCGGCTGTGAATCTTGTCAAAGCCTATTGAATTTACATAATCTATTGCCGCCTTTAAGCCAACAGCCCCCGCCGCGTTGACCGTTCCCGCCTCAAACTTATGCGGTACTTCGGCATACACAGCCGAATCACGTGTGACCGACTCTATCATTTCTCCGCCGGTCAAAAACGGCGGCATCTTGTCAAGAAGCTCTTTTCTGCCGTACAGCACGCCTATCCCCATAGGTCCGTACAGCTTGTGTCCCGAAAATGCAAAGAAGTCAACCCCAAGCTCGCTTACATTCACGGGGATATGCGGCGTACTTTGTGCACCGTCAGCCACCATTACCGCGCCGGCCCTGTGTGCCGCCGCGGCAAGCTCTTTTATTGGATATTCTCTGCCCAGAACATTTGACAGCTGCGTCATAGCAACAATTTTTGTTTTGCCGCCAATCATCGAAGCCGCCTTGTCAAGGTCAATACTTCCGCCTGCCTCGCACTCGATAAACTTAAGCTTTGCGCCCGTTTGTCTGCATACTGTCTGCCACGGAAGCAGGTTGCTGTGATGCTCTGCTATCGAGACAAGAACCTCGTCGCCCTCGCCCACGTTATTTAAGCCGTAGCTGTACGCAATAAGGTTTATACTCTCTGTTGTGTTTCTTGTAAATATTATCTCGTCCGCCGATTCTGCACCGATAAATTTTTGAACAGCCGTGCGCGCCCTCTCGTATGCTTCGGTTGCTTCAACGCTGAGCTTATATATTCCGCGCATAGGATTTGCGTTGTACTTTGTGTAAAAATCCGTCTCTGCATCTATCACGCTTTGCGGTCTCTGCGCTGTGGCGGCATTGTCTATATAAACCGTTTTGTTCTGCATAAGCAGCGGAAAATCTTTTTTATAATTCTCAGTCATTTTGTTCTCCGTCCCCTTTTTTGCATAATTCTGCGTCAAGCGCACCTTCTGCGCGTTCTTCAAACTCTTCGTCGTTTGCCAGTCTGATAAGTCTTTCCACGGCGGCACGCGCCATAATATTTTCCGCCTCTGCCTTGGCTATGCCGCGGCTTTCAAAATAAAACAGCGTTTCTTTGTCAAGCTCGCCTATTGTTGCCCCGTGGGTACCCTCAACGTTTTCTTCGGCGCACAAAATCAGCGGAATCGTTTTGTTCACCGCGTCATCGCCAAGCATCAGAACCGTCTCGTTCTCACTTCCGACAGAGTCGGTCGAACCGTTTTTAAAATCTATGCTTCCGCGAAAGACTTTTTGTGCCGCCTCCATCAGCGCACCCGCGGCATATATATCGCTTTTTGTTGACTTGCCGTAATGGTTTGCCGTTATGTTATAATCGATTTTACTGCTGTTTCTTCCTAAATATGCGACTTCGGTTTTAAGCTCGCTTTTATCTCCTTTAAGCTCAATCAAATTGTCTGAGTATACTCCGCCGTTTCCAAGCATAATGGTTATAAGCTCTATTTTTGAATTTTCGGCACAGTCAACCTCAGTCTCGTGGCGAAGCATTGCCCCGCCCGACGGATTAAGCAGCTGAACCAAGCGTATTGTCGCACACTTGCCCACCTTAAGCTTCATTTTTACCAGAAAAGGATTTTTAGCCGTACAGACCTCAAATATCGTAACCGCCCCGTCCTCTTTAACGTCCGCGGAAATCAACTTTTCACTGTACTCTGCCCCCTCGTCCGACAAATCAAGCCTTATCGGCGGTACTTCCTCTTCGCACCCGACAGAGAATTTGTCTTCGCCGAGGAATGCCGTCTTTTTATCGTTCCACTCAACCTCAGCCGAGTTTACCTTAAGCCGATTCCACGTCATCGTCGGCAGCTTGTTTATCTGAATTGTATTTGACATATCTAAATCCCCTTTCTGCGTCAGCCTATGCTGCCCTTCATCTCAAGGCGAATAAGATTATTCATCTCAACCGCGTATTCAACAGGCAGTTCTTTTGAAACATTGTCGGCAAATCCGCTTACTATAAGCGCACGCGCGTCTTCCTCGCTCATTCCGCGGCTCATCAGATAAAACACCGCTTCGCCGCTGATGCTGCCTATTTTTGCCTCGTGGCCTATCGCCGCGTCCTTTGTGCGTATGTCCATAGCCGGAACAGTATCAGAGCGCGACTGTGAATCAAGCATAAGCGACTGGCACGAAACCGAAGATTTTGCGCCCGCGGCGCTCTTCTCCACAACCACGCTGCTGCGGAAGGTGCTGATTCCGCCGTCCTTGCTGATTGAGCGCGTATTCATAAACGAGCTTGTGTTTTTGCCGACATGAACAACCTTTGCGCCCGTATCAAGATTCTGTCCGCTTCCGGCAAAGGTCACGCCCGTAAACTCTGTTTTGGAATTATCGCCCTTTAATATGCTCATCGGATAAAGGCAGCCGACGTGTGACCCGAAGGAGCCTGAAATCCACTCAATCGTTCCGCCCTCTTCGACCAATGCGCGCTTTGTGTTAAGATTATACATATTTTTTGACCAGTTCTCTATCGTAGAGTACCTCAGCTTGGCGTTCTTTTTAACATAAAGCTCAACGCAGCCCGCGTGGAGGTTTGCCACATTGTACTTCGGGGCTGAACAGCCCTCTATAAAGTGCAGGCTTGCCCCCTCGTCAACTATTATAAGCGTATGCTCGAACTGTCCAGCGCCCTTTGCGTTCAGCCTGAAGTAAGACTGAAGCGGAATAGACAGATGCACGCCCTTGGGCACATATACAAACGAGCCTCCCGACCACACCGCGCCGTGAAGCGCGGCGAACTTATGGTCGCGCGGGGTTACCAGCTTCATAAAATATTTTTTTACCATATCGGCGTACTCGCCCTTCATTGCGCTTTCTATATCCATATAGACAACGCCCTCTGCCGCCACGTCTTCTCTTACATTATGATACACAAGCTCCGAATCATACTGCGCCCCTACCCCCGCAAGCGACTTGCGCTCTGCCTGAGGGATGCCAAGACGGTCAAACGTATCCTTTATGTCCTGCGGAACGTCCTTCCAGTCATTTTTCATATCGGTTTTGGGACGGACATACGTGGCAATATGCTCTATATCAAGTCCGACAAGAGACGGTCCCCAATCAGGCACAGGCATCTCGTTATATATCTGCAAAGACTCCAGTCTGAACTGCTGCATCCACACAGGGTCGTCCTTCTCTTTTGACAGCTTATCTATTATCTCGGGCGTGAGACCCTCTTTCATTCGATAAGCGTCGTTCTCTTTATCGCGAATATCATAGATGCTGCGGTCTATATCCGCAATACGGCTTTTTTCTTTCATATTTCTCACCCGTTTCAATCGAAATTTAGTCCTCGTTTATTGCCGCAAAGCCGTTCTCATTTATCTCTTCCACAAGCTCTGCGCCGCCCTCTCTTACCATAACGCCGTTTTCCATAACGTGAGCGGCGTCAACGCTGAGCGCCTCAAGGATTCTTGTGCTGTGCGTTATAATCAGAAGCGAGCCGTGAACTCTCTCTCTGAAAAGCTTCACTCCGTTTGAGACCGTGCGCACGGCATCGACATCCAGACCCGAATCCGTCTCGTCTAAGATTGCAAGCTTAGGCTCAAGCATAAGCATCTGTAAAATCTCTGCCTTTTTCTTTTCGCCGCCCGAGAATCCCACGTTTAAATCACGGTCAGCATACGATTCATCCATATCCAAAAGCTTCATAGTCTCGCTGAGCTTCTTTTTAAAATCCCACAGGCGCAGGCGGCTTCCCGTCTTTTGCTCAAGCGCACTGCGTATAAATGCGCTTAAAGTAACGCCCGGAACCTCTAAAGGATTCTGAAAGGATAAGAATATCCCCTTCTTTGCCCTCTCGTTTACGGGCATATCCGTTATATTCTCGCTGTCAAACAGAATCTCGCCTTCGGTTACCTCGTATGTCGGGTTGCCCGTAATCGCGTAACCGAGAGTTGATTTTCCCGTTCCGTTAGGTCCCATCAGCACGTGAGTTTCATCAGCAGCCACCGACAGATTTACCCCGTGAAGAATCTCTTTTTCTCCTACGCTTACATAAAGATTTTTTACCTCTAACAAATTTTTATTTTTCATAGCTAACATCCTTCTTTTCTGTTTTTTCCGCGTTATCTCCGGCGCAATGACAGTCCGATGTGTTTTTTCTTGCGTCAAGCAAATTCTGCAAAGTAAAGCTGCTTACATAGGTGTTGATTTGCTTTTCAAGCCCCTCCCAGAAGGGAAGGGTATAGCACGAATCTGCGCCGCTGCACTTCTTGCCGTCTTTTGCAAGGCAGGCAACGGGCACAAGCTCGCCCTCGACCGCCTCTAATATCTCACCCGCCGAGTATTCGTCGGGCGGCTTAACAAGCTTATATCCACCGTCTTTGCCGAGCGAGCTTTTAACAAGATTGCTTTTGCAAAGTACCGTCATAATACTTTCAAGATACTTTCTTGAAATATTCTGCCTTTCGGCTATGTCCTTAAGCCGAATGTTATCCGCACTGTGCTGCTCTGCCATATCAAGCATAACCCTAAGCGCATATCTGCCCTTTGACGAAATCATCATTTTGGCTTTTCACTCCTCTTAAAACTTTTCTTTTACCGTAATTATATCACAAACTCCTACAATGTCAATAGGAGTTTGCCTCAACATACCGATTTTGTGAAAATTTTGTCAAAACAAACAAATAAATAAAATTCGGCATACACGCTGTAGGTTCATTATACCAAACCCTGTCGGATATGCCTGTGCATTATTTATTGTTTCGTATTAAATCGCGGTATTTTTTGGGGGTCATTTTATACGTCTTGTTAAAAAGACGGTGAAAGTAGCTGATGTTGTCATATCCCGTCTGCCGCGCTATCTCGGAAATTTTTATATCGGAATTTTTTATCAAAAATTCTGCCTGAGCCAGCCGCCGCTCTTGCACAAGCCGGGTATAGTTTTTGCCCGTTCTGTTTTTTATCTCGCGCGAGAGCCACGCAAATTCATAATGAAGAGACTCGGCAAGCTCGGTAAGCGAACCGTTTACGTAGTTTTCTTCCACATATCTCAAAACGTTTATTATAAGCTCGTCATCTTTATTTTTGTATTCAAGCCTCTCGGTATAGTTCAGCAAAAGCAAAAACAAAAGCCCCATCGTATTCTGGTTTATCTGCCGCTTGTTCGGCTCTTTATAAATCAGATTCCACACAAGGTTTTCAACAAGATTGCGAATCGGCAGAACGTCGCTGACCTTAAAATAAAGATACGGCGTGCTTGAATCGGTGTTTTTAAGGCAGTCAGTCAGAAAGCTTTTTATCGGGGTTTCCTCATTGGTAAGCATCGCAAGGGTTCGGTCAAAAAACTGCGGCATAACAATAAAGTTAACCGCTATATCATACTTGCCCGCGGGCATAATCTCTTGCGTTGCGTTTCGGCTTAAAAACAAAAGCTCGCCCTCTTTTAAGTCGATTGTGTCACCGTTTATTATATGCCGCGTCGTGCCGCAGCACATATACACAACCTCGATATAATCGTGAACGTGCGGGGGAAAGTGCACAAATCTTGTGTGCGGACGAATAGTGATAAGCTTCCCTTGTTCAAGAAGTTTTTTGCTGTTGATTACATTTTTGCCGCTTTCCATATACAAAACGCGGTTTATCTCTTTTCTGCCGCTTATCAGCTTTTTCTCTTCCTCTGTTAAAGGAATCAGCTTGTCCAATATCTCACGGTTCACAATTATCGCCCCTTTGCCTTGTCTTTATATGACTTTCATACACAAAAATTCTTAACTTAAACTCTTATACGTCTTTTATAAGCCTATTATACCACAATATTTTATATTTTGCAAATAAGGATACTTTTTTAGCAAAACGCCGTCCTTGAAATCCGCCTTTCCGACTGATATAATCAAGGTAGTTTTAATATAAATTTTAATTGTAAGGAAGTGATATAAATGACATATTGTCTGGCAATAGACATAGGCGCGTCAAGCGGCAGACACATTCTCGGTCACGTTGAAGACGGCTGTCTTGTCTTTGAAGAAATTTATCGTTTTGACAATGGGTTTGTAAAACAAAACGGTTCCCTCTGCTGGGATTTGGAAAAGCTTTTCTTTGAAGTAAAGACAGGAATCAAAAAATGCGCCGAACTTGACAAAATTCCAAAGACAATAGCCATTGACACGTGGGGCGTAGACTATGTTCTTCTCGACAAGGACAAAAAAGAACTTCTGCCCGCCTTCTGCTATCGCGACAGTCGAACAGACAGCGTTGTTGACAAAGCCGAGGCGATTGTTCCGCAGAACATCTTGTACGAGCGGACAGGTATCCAAAAAATGAGTTTTAACACGGTTTATCAGCTGTACTCCGACAAGCTTTCGGGCAAGCTTAACGATGCCGAGTACTTTCTGATGATACCCGATTACCTCTCATATCGCTTAACGGGCATTATTAAAAACGAATACACAAACGCCTCAACCACAGGAATGGTAAACGCAATTTCTAAAGAATGGGATAAAGTCATCATTGAAGAGCTTGGTCTGCCTAAGCATCTCTTTAAAGAACTGACACCTCCCGCAAGCGTTATCGGCGGCTTTACCGATGAAATGCGCGATTTTGCGGGGTTTGACAGCACCGTTATATTTGCACCGAGCCACGACACTGCAAGCGCAGTTGCGGCAACTCCGCTAAATGACGGAGATTTGTATATTTCTTCGGGCACGTGGAGCCTTATCGGAACGGAAAGCAAAACCCCCTTCATAACCGAGGAAACACAAAATGCAAACTTCACCAATGAGGGAGGAATGGAATACCGCTTCAGATTTCTTAAAAATTACATCGGAATGTGGTTCCTTCAGAATATACGCAAGGACTTAAAACGCTCGCTTACATATGACGAAATGATGTATAAGGCAAAAAGCTGCACCGACTATAAATACTTTGATGTTAACGATAAGCTGTTTTCCGCACCCGATAATATGATTGAGGCTATCAGAACATACTTTGGCGAACCCGATATGGAGCTTGACCACGTTCTTGCAAGCGTTTATCACTCGCTTGCGCGCTCGTACTCAAACGCCCTTGCAGAGATAGAGAGGCTTACGGGCAGAACGGTTAACGATATTCATATAGTCGGCGGCGGCTCAAAGGACAGCTATTTAAACGAGCTTACCGCCGTATACACCAAAAAAAGAGTTGTCGCGGGGCCGACAGAGGCAACGGCGGCAGGAAATATGCTTTCTCAGCTTATATATTTAAAACAATGCAAAAATTTAACCGAGGCAAGAGACCTCATAAAAAATTCATTTGATATGGAGGAAATTGAAGTATGAGTTACCAAAGCGCAAAGGAAAAATACGCAAAAATCGGTGTTGACACCGAAAAGGCTTTGAACACCCTGAAGGATATTTCGGTATCGATTCACTGCTGGCAAGGCGACGATGTGGGCGGCTTTGACAGCGCCGACGCATTATCCGGCGGGATTCAGGCAACGGGCAATTATCCCGGAAAGGCAACAACGCCCGAAGAGCTTATGGCGGATATCGACAAGGCATTCAGTCTTATCCCCGGCAAAAAGAAGCTTAACCTTCACGCGTGCTATGCCATCTTTGACGGAGAACACGCCGACAGGGACAAAATTCAGCCAAAGCATTTTGAAAAATGGGTGATGTTTGCAAAAGAGAGAAATATGGGTCTTGATTTTAACCCCACATTTTTCTCGCATCCGATGGTAAAAGATAATCTTACGTTATCGTCGCCCGATGAAACCGTCAGAAAGTTTTGGGTCGAGCACGGAAAGCGCTGCATCGAAATTTCAGAATACTTTGCAAACGAAACGGGCGTTCCCTGTGTTATGAACATCTGGATTCCCGACGGATATAAAGACATACCGTCAGACAGGCTGGGTCCCCGTGCAAGATTCAAAAAATCACTTGACGAGATACTTTCCGTTCCGTATGACAAGACTAAGGTCTTTCCCTGTCTTGAATCAAAAGTCTTCGGCATAGGTCTTGAGTCATACACTGTCGGTTCTTCAGAATTCTGTCTCACCTATGCGGCTAAGAAGGGTATTACTCCGCTTATGGACAACGGACACTATCACCCGACGGAAGTAGTGTCCGACAAGATTTCATCCGTGTTGCTCTTTAACGACACTTTGGCTTTGCATATAACCCGACCCGTCCGCTGGGACAGCGACCACGTTGTTCTTTTTGACGACGAAACCCGTGAGATAGCAAAGGAAATCATCCGCGCGGACGCCCTCGATAAAGTTTTTATCGCAACCGACTATTTTGACGCGTCAATCAACCGTATCTCGGCGTGGATTACCGGCGGCAGAAGCGTTCAAAAGGCATTGCTTTATGCTCTGCTTGAGCCGTCATCGCTTAAAGAATTACAAGACAGCTCAGACTTTACATCGCTTATGGTTCGCAGCGAAGAGCTTAAGACTATGCCTTTCGGCGATGTATGGGAGGAGTATTTAACACGCGAGGGCGTAAGCATTGACTATCTTGACGAAGTAAAAGCATACGAAAAAAATGTATTGGAGGAAAGATAATTATGAAAGACATATTTGAAGCTCCGTTTTTAAAAAAGATGTGCAGCACCACATCCAATATGTATCGTCTCGGCTGGGACGAGCGCAACGGCGGAAATATCAGCCTTATGCTTGACGAGGCAGAAGTTTCCGAATATCTTGATACAACAAAAATTATACGTACAATTCCGACAGGCTTTAGGGCAGACAGCCTGATCGGCAAATACTTTCTTGTTACGGGTACGGGCAAATACTTTAAAAATGTTGAGGCCGACCCCGAAAACAACCTCGGAATAATCCGCATTGCAAACGACGGCACCACTGCCGAGCTTCTTTGGGGATACTCTGACGGCGGAAAGTTCACAAGCGAGCTTCCGTCGCATCTGATGAGCCATATGGCAAGGCTTTCGGTTGACCCCGAAAACAGAGTGGTTATGCATTCGCACCCCACGAACACGCTTGCTATGAACTATGTTCACGAGCTTGATGAAAAGAAGTTTACCCACACTCTTTGGGAGATGTGTACCGAATGTATCGTTGTATTTCCCGACGGAATCGGCGTTCTTCCCTGGATGCTTTGCGGAACAAATGAAATAGGCGAGGCAACCGCCGAAAAGATGAAAGAATTCCGCCTTGTTGTATGGGGAATGCACGGGATTTACGGCGCGGGCAAAGACCTTGACGAGACCTTCGGACTTATTGAAACGGTCGAAAAAGCCGCTCAGATTTATATGCTTACGGCTCATCTGCCGCGCAAAAATACCATTAAGGATTCCGAAATGCAAGAACTTGCCGAATACTTCGGCGTAAACTACCGCAATGACTTTCTTAATCTGTAATCATTTTAGTGCAGAAGGGCGCCGCTTAATATGCAGCGCTCTTTTTCTTTTTACCTATAAGCTTTGTCAGCGAGTATCCGATTACTCCGCAGACCGTGCCTATAATCATTCCGCAAAGCACATCTGTCGGATAGTGCACATAAAGATAAAGCCTTGAAAATGCAATTATAAACGCAAGCGCAAGCATTGACACTCCTATCCTTTTATGCTTGCCCATTAACACCGCTATACTTGCCGCAAACGCAGCCGAAGTATGCCCTGACGGAAACGAATAGTCGGACGGAGCCTTGATGATAAGCTGCACAGCCGTATTTATATCAAACGGACGTATGCGTGCAGCAAGCGGCTTTATAATTATATTGCATAAAAGCAGCGAAAGCAGCAATGCGGCAAGCACCGATATTCCCGCTCTGCGATACCGCTTAAAAAATAACAGTATAATTCCTATAACTATCCATATAATTCCCGCAGAGCCAAGCCGTGTAACAATCGGCATAAGCTTATCCAAAAACGGATTATGCATATACTCCGCTATAAAATCAAGTATTTTCAAATCAAAATTTGTAACGGTTTCTATCATAAAATCACTCCAACTAAAAATGCGGCGAGATTATTTACACCTCGCCGCACCGATTATAAGCTCTGTCTTACAGAACGTGCGCTCTAAGCTCATCGCCGGAAAGCGGTGAAAGATATGCCGGGGCAACATCAAATACCGTTTTACAGCCGCTTACACCTTCATTATTCATTCTGTACGCCGCACGCGCATAAGCAACCAATACAGAAGACGTAAATTCGGGGTTTGAATCCAGTTTTAAGCTGTACTCGATTATATGCGTTTTTTCTTTATTTAATCCCGTACTGCCGCATCTGATAACAAATCCGCCGTGAGGAATACCGCTGTGGTCACGTTCCATCTCCTCTGCCGAAATAAAGTGAACCGTTGTATCATAATCGGCAAAATAATTCGGCATAGTTTTAATCTCGTTTTCGATTCTTTCCTTATCCGCACCGTCTTCCGCAACAACAAAGCATTCCCTCGTATGCTTTTCTCTCGTTGTAAGTTCAGGATTTTTACCGTTTCTTACCGCTTCCAATGCTGCGTCCACGGGAATCGTATACTGGCGCGCATCAAGAACGCCTTCTATTCTGCGGATAGCGTCCGAATGTCCCTGGCTTACGCCCTTGCCCCAAAATGTGTAATCCTTGCCGTCGGGCAGAATTGCCTGCGCGTAAAGTCTGTTGAGCGAGAAAAGACCCGGATCCCAGCCGACCGAAATCATAGCAACCTTGCCCGCAGCTTTAGCCGCCGCGTCAACATTTGCAAAATGCTTCGGAATATTAGCGTGGGTATCAAAGCTGTCGATTACATTAAAGCTTTTTGCAAGCTCGGGTGTCTGAACGGGCAAATCCGTTGCGCTTCCGCCGCAAAGAATAACAACATCGATATTATCCTTATGGCTTTCTATATCGCTTAAGCTGAAAACCTTTGTGGTTTCTTTCAATGTTTTAACTTCATCGGGATTACGTCTTGTAAACACTCCGTAAAGCTCTGTATCGGGGTTCTGTGATATCGCACATTCTACACCTCTGCCAAGATTGCCGTAGCCGGCTATTGCAATTTTAATCATAATAGTGCACTCCTTTTCATATGCTTTTATATAAAATGCGAGCCTGAAAGACCCGCATTTATTTTATATATTAAATTTATCGTGGATAACCTGTACCGCACGCTCTGCATTTGCGACCTTTATAAGAACCGAAACCTTGATTTCCGAAGTGGCAATCATATGAATATTGATATCGGCTGCAAAAAGGGCTTCAAACATCTTAGCGGCAACGCCGGGATTGGTAACCATTCCCGCTCCTACAATCGAAACCTTGCTTAAATCATCGCGGCAATTTACGTCCTCAAAGTTAAGCACACCCTTAAGGTCATTGATAACCGAAAGAGTTTTTTCCATATGGTTTTTGGTAACGGTAAATGCAATATCCTTCTTTCCGTTTCTGCCGACCGACTGAAGAATCATATCAACATTTATATCTTCCTTTGCCAAAGCCGAGAATATTCTGAAAGCGATTCCCGGGATGTTATCAACGCCGATAACGGCGATTCTTGCAACATCATTGTCTCTGGTAACACCTCTGATTAACATTTTTTCCACGTTAGTAGCCTCCTTAACAACAGTTCCTTCAACCTTTTCAAAGCTTGACTTAACCTCAAGCTTAACATTGTATTTCTTTGCCATCTCCACCGAACGGTTATGAAGCACGTTTGCACCGAGGCTTGCCAGTTCAAGCATCTCGTCATAGGTAATCTCTTCAAGCTTCTTTGCGTTCGGAACAATTCTCGGGTCAGCGGTATACACGCCGTCAACGTCCGTATAAATCTCACATTTATCAGCATTTAAAGCCGCCGCAAGCGCAACAGCCGATGTATCGCTTCCGCCTCTGCCGAGAGTGGTAATATCGTCATATTTGTTTATCCCCTGAAATCCCGCAACAACAACGATATTGCCGCGGTCAAGCTCTGACTGAACCCTTTCGGTATCGATTCTGCCGATTCTGGCGTTGCTGTATACGGCGTTTGTGTTAAACCCTGCCTGCCAGCCCGTAAGCGAAATAACGGGGTGATTCATCTTCTCGATAGCCATTGCCAAAAGAGCAATCGAAATCTGTTCTCCGCTTGACAGAAGCATATCCATCTCGCGCTTTGACGCGCCTGGATTTATTTCCGCCGCCTTTTCAATCAAATCGTCCGTTGTATCACCCTGAGCCGAGACAACAACCACAACGCCGTTGCCTGCTCTCGCCGTTTCAACCACACGGCTTGCAACATTGTTTACTCTTTCGGCGTTCGCAACCGAGCTTCCGCCGAATTTTTGTACTATAAGTGCCACTTTCTATCCCTCCGTTTTATAGTCATAGGCAACCGCGCCGATATTGTCGGCTTCAAGCATATAAAGCTTCCAGTTGCTCATATCCGAATCTAAATAATTCCTGAGTTTTTCCTCAAATCTGTCATTGTCTCTGCTTACAATGGCAACAACAGTCGGTCCCGCGCCGCTTAAGTATACGCCGAGAGCGCCCGCGCCGTATGCGCGTTTAAAAATCGCATCAATATGCGGAACAAGCTTTCTGCGATACCGCTGATGAAGCCTGTCGTCCACCGCTGCGCGAAGATTTTCATACTTGCCCGACAATATGCTTGAGACAAGCAGAGCGCTTCGGCTTATATTAAATACCGCGTCCGTCATAGAAACATTCTTCGGCAGAATACTGCGCGAAAGCTTTGTTGCAAGATAAAAATCAGGAACAAAAGCCGCAAATCTCAAATCTGACGGAACATCGTTTTTATCATAGAAAACTTTATTTTTATATCTCGCCGTAACAGTCATTCCGCCCAAAATTGCCGGAGCAACATTATCGGGATGCCCCTCGATTTCGGTAGCAATATTTAAAAGCTCACTCTTTTTAAGCTGTGCTCCGCAAAGCTTGTTTGCGGCAAGCAAGCCGCTTACAATGCCTGCGCTGCTGCTGCCGAGACCGCGCGTAATCATTATGTTATTTTCAAGCTTTAAGTGTATTCCGCAAGGCTTGTAACCGACCTTATCAAACACCGCCATCATAGAACGGTACACAAGATTTCTTTCATCGGTCACAAGATACTGCGCCGAATCGTCAAGAATCTCGATATTAAGTCCGTCTCCCGTTTCCTCGGCGTATACATAATTATAAAGGCCGAGGGCAATGCCCAAGCTGTCAAACCCCGCGCCCATATTGGCACTGGTTGCGGGAACTTTTACCTTAACCATTATTCAGTCACCAGCCTTATGCTGCCGAGAATGTCGTATCCCGAAAGCTCAGCCTTTTTAAATTCTTCAAATTCATTTCCTGTCATCTCGGGTGTGAATATCGCAAATTCGTTTGCATATTTTTCTCCGTCAAGAGTGATAACATTAAAGCCCTCGCGGCAGAAGTCTGCGCTGTTTGCACCGCTCAAACGAACATAGAATCTGAAGGCCTGCTCTCTTGCGTCTCTTAAATAACCTTCCTCGCCCTCTGTCCAGCCAAGCTCGATATGCTTGTGCTTATGCTTTACTATATCTATTACGTCCGAAACAACCGCGCTCGCTGTGGGGAGAGAACCGGCTCCTCTGCCATAGAACATAACATCGCCCAAGCCCTCGCCTCTGACCAAAATTCCGTTAAATACATCATCGATTCCGGCAAGCGGATGGTCTTTTTTAAGGATAACGGGGCAAACGCGCGCATACACTCCGTTCTCGGCGCGGTCAGTCATACCGACAAGCTTGATTACGCCGCCGAACTCTGCCGCATATTCAACATCTTCAAGAGTAATTTTAGTGATACCCTCGGTCTCGATTTTCTCGCTGTCTACCGCTTTTCCGAAAGCAAGCGATGCAAGAATCGCAATCTTTCGGCAGGTGTCGAAGCCCTCAACATCGGCTGTCGGGTCCTTTTCGGCATATCCGTTCTCCTGCGCGCCTTTAAGTGCCGCTTCAAACGTTGCGCCGTTCTTTATCATTTGAGTCAAAATATAATTTGTGGTTCCGTTTAAGATGCCGATTATATCGGTCAGCTCGTTTGAAACCAAACTTGAATACAGCGGACGGATAATGGGTATACCTCCGCCCACGCTGGCCTCAAAGAGATAGTTAATGTTATTGTCCTTGGCAATCTTCAAAAGCTCTGTTCCGTGCTTTGCGACAAGCTCTTTATTAGACGTAACAACGTGCTTCCCGGCAAGCAGAAGCTGCTTTGTAAAGTCATATGCAGGCTTTGTGCCGCCCATAACCTCAACCACAAGCCCGATTTCGGGGTCGTTTAAAATATCGTTAAAATCCTTGGTAAAGCATTTAAACTTGCTGTCGGGAAAGTCGCGCAAGTCCAGAATCTTTGCGATTTCGATTTCCTCGCCGCAACGTTTCATAAGCGAAGCCCCGGTGGTAGAGATAATCTCACCCACGCCGCTGCCTACAACACCAAATCCCATAATTGCTATTTTCATCTGTAATCAAGTCCTTTCTTAACGCGTATCATATGAAGCAAAACATAATCAATCGTCAAACTTATTTAAAACCAATCCCGTGATAAGCTTCGGCCAGAAGTATGTTGACTTCTGCGGCATCTTCTCGCCTGCCGAAGCAACGGCGCGTATTTCCGAAATCTTAGTCGGATTAATCAGAAAAGCGCACTGATACTCGCCGCTTTGAACCGCCGCTACCGCATCGGCAGCCTCACGCATATACACAAGATTTGTCTGATTCTTCATATTATCCTCATCTATTCCCAGATACTTTTCAAGGATAAGCTTGTGCAGAACCGTCACATCAAGATGTCTGTATGCCTCTGATTTATTCGGCTCTGCCGCGTCCGCCGCGGCAAGATTTTTAAGCTTAAGCAGATAATAATAATTTCCGCCGGTATACAGCGCAAAAAGTTTATCATCCAAAGCCTTTGCCAATTTATCGGTTATTATGCTGGCATAATCTCCCTCGGTAAAATAAATTTTCGCCGCCGAAAAGTCTTCGGTCAAAAATCCGACCATCATCGTCTCGTCAAATCTGTCTATGTTTTTAACAAGCCTGTGCGTGGGGAAGACAAACAACCCGCTGTTTGATGCCGACACAAGCATCATCATAATATAGTCATAATCCTTTGTGCCGATGCCGCTTCCGTCCGCCTCGTGTCTCTCGCGGCGGTAGTTTAAAGCCGTCTCATATCTGTGATGTCCGTCTGCTATATAAAGCTTTTTGTTTGCAAAAAGCTTTGTAATTCTGTTAAGAACCTCTTTATCCTTTACTATCCAAAGATTCTGCTTAACATCCGCCGCCATAAAAGATATGTCCGGCTCGCCCTCGCTGTTTGCCTCTATCAGCCTGGCGATTGTCTCCTCTTCGTCAAGGTAAAGCGAATATATCGGGCTTGTGTTTGCCGCTGTCTCACGCATAAGCTTAAGTCTGTCATCCTTCGCCTTTGAGATAGTCTCTTCATGCGGAAGGATTATATTCTCCGAAAACTCGGCAAGCTGAACAAGCGAGATTATCCCTTTAAGCGAATGTGCCGGTTTGCCGTCGTTAAGCGAAAAAATCTGCTCGTAGATATAAAAAGCGTCATCGCTCTCTCTGATTAAGGCCTGCTCGTTTATCCATTTGCTTAAATAGTCGCCGCTTCTTGTATAACGGTTGTTGTCGTCCGTATCGCTGTCAAAATCCATACCGTTGTCTATTCTTTCTATATTATATTCGTCTTTATTGTAAAGCTCTTGCACACCGTCCGCCGACACAATGTCATAAGGCGGCGCAGTAACAGAATCAAGGTTTGAAAACTTTTCCGTATTATACCTGAATCCTTTAAAAGGCACAACTTTTGCCATTTCTAACTTCCTTTCAAGAAACTGAATTTATATTACACAAAACAATTAATTTATAAAATTTAGAGTATTTTCTGATTTTATGTATAAAAATACTAATATATAAAATGATACAACAAAACTTTGTATCCGTCAAGGTTTTTTTGAATTTTTTATGTAAATTATTACTTTAAAAAACATAGAATTTTTATAACGCTTTTACAAATACTATAGTTGCAAAAAATTTTTATCATAAAAAGGAGCGATAATTATGGGAAAGTTTTCAACAGGACTGTTTGCCGGAACAGTAATAGGTGTGGGAATGACAATGCTTGACAAGCGCACGTTTCGCCGCGCAAAGAGAATGGCGCGCCATATGATGTCCGAAATCTCGCATTTTCATATGTAACCCCAACTTTTCCCCCTTGACAAACTCATAAAAAGAAGTTATAATAAAAATACAAAAAGGCAAGACCTCAAACGGTTATGCCAAAAGTTTTGAATTATTGTAAAATAACTGCTATCTTTTGACGGAGAGGGCGGTTATTTTACTTTTATAGTAAATACTATTAGAAATACAATAGTAAAAAATAAAACTCTTAATATGTATTTAATCATAGTTACCACCTCCCTTCGGAGCGTGGCATAACCGCCGGTGTAAACACCGTTAAGAAGTCTTGCCGAGCGTTGGAATCCCCAACGCCTTTTTT
>ERZ773108.1220-NODE-1220-length-26694-cov-6.856001_pt1 | contig 26694 bp, 28 predicted proteins | sample MGYA00580570_ERZ773108 | MGnify/ENA primary metagenome ERZ773108 (study PRJEB29015, sample SAMEA2737840) | human gut metagenome | biome: human gut; feature: human-associated habitat; material: faeces | place: China | collected 2012 ...
ATTTCGGTTTTATTATCGGTAATAACGCGGTGCAGACTTTCGTAATTTTCCCGCAGCCAATCGGAAAAAGCAATATATTCGGCGTTTTCGGGATCTTCCTCAAGTAAAAGCTCAACATCATCGGGAAGATATGAAAAAAATGTTGTAAATATATCTTCTTTTTTCTCTGTTTCGTCGGCTTTCGCCGATATATATTCGCAAAGTGTTTCGGTATCCGAATATCTGCATTTGCTTAAAATGTCGGGCAGTGTTTTACCCGTTTCGCGGTTTCCCGCATATTTATCTTTTTTAAGAATTTCCAAAGCGCCGCGTAACAGCTCTGCGCCGCAGGGGGATATATCCGATATTCCGTCGTTCCCCTCTGTCACAATAAGCATGCCATCGGGTTTTAAAAGGCTTTTAAGTCTTACGAGCAGCGCCTCGGGGTCGCGCAAATGCATAAGCACAAATGATATGTAAATTATATCAAACTGCTGTATATTAAAATTTTCGGCGAACTCGGGCGACTCAATATCCGCTTTATAAAAGGAAAACTTTTGTGAGTCGTAAGCCTTATCGGCTTTTTCTATAAGCTCTGCGTCACAGTCTACGCCTATTACCCGCGAAAACATATCGTGTGAAAAAAGACCGAATGATTTAGCGCCGTTATTGCAGCCTATATCAAGCACCGAAAGCCCGCTTTTACCCGAAAAAAGCCTTAAAATCAGCGGCTTTTCAAGTTCTGAAAACAGTCGGTTTTGCACTTCAAGCCTTTTTATTTCCTTTTCATTGCCGAAAATGTTCTGACCCTGCACTGCCCTACTCCTTATAACACCGTATACAAATAGTTGAAAATCATTTTACGCTGGTAATCGCAATATTTCGTTTTAGCCTTTATAAGCCTTAAAACTCCGCTGTCAATTTCGTCGCCGTCCGATTCAAAGGGATTATAGCGCGATACGTTATCCCGTATGCGGAGAATATAGTCTCCGTTCTTTTCCATAAGCTTTATTGAAATATAATATGTTTTGCCGCCGCCCGACAGCGCGAATTTAATTATATTAAGCAGCATTTCCTCGCAAATAAAGTTAATGAAAAAAGCGTGCCGAGGCGCTATATTCCATTCGCCGCAAATCCCTTCAAGGTCGGCGGATATTGAAAAAGTGCTTTCGGTTTTTATGGCATAAACGCTTTCAAAGCACCTGCCCATTGCACCGAATTTATCCGTTACATACTTTTTCGCTGCGGCGGTGTATGAAAATATAATTACAGCCGCCGTGCAAAGCGCCTCGGTTACAGCATATGTAAGCGCAAGCCCTGTAATGCCGCTTTTAGGTATAAGCACCGCGCCGAGTGCCAGCATAAGCAAGCAGCTGCGCAGCAGCGATATTACGCCCGCAGCCCCCGCCCTGCCAAGCGACTGCCAGTAGGCGGTAAGCACCGTGTTTATTCCCGTAAAAACAACGCTTATTGCAAAAATGCGCAAAGATGCAGCCGCCGCGGTGCTTTTTATTCCGAAAAAGGCGACAAGTGTATTTGGAAACTCCGCAAATAAAAGTGATATTACGCCGCCCACAATTAAAGCTGTTAAAACCGCCCGCTTTCTTACGGCGAAAATACCCGCTATGTCCGACTCCCCCGCCGTAAACGCCGTTACGGTGGAAAGCGCGCCCGATATTCCCTCAAATATTCCGCCGGGAACTGTGCCTACGGTATAAAACACGCCGTATATTGCAACATACAAAGCGCCGTTTGATGCGCCGAAACGCAAAAGCAGAGTGTTAAAAGCAAGCATTACCACAGCGCCGAAAAAGCCCGACGAGCCTACCCCAAAGCCGTTTGAAACAAAATCCTTTATATCGGATTTTCGCGGCAGGGCTATTTTTAATTTCAATAGACTGCTTTTTTTGAAAAAGTGGGAAAGCAAAACCAAAACACCCAGAGCCTCGGCTATGCAAAGCGAGGCGGACGCGCCTATAATTCCGAGCCTTAACACCTGCATAAAAATAATATCAAGAGCTATATTTACAAAAATAACCGTGCCCGAGGCTATTGCGACAAGTACAGGGTCACTGTCAGACCGAACAGACGCCGACAATATGTGGTACATAATAAACGCCGGCGCGGAGTACATTACGACTGTAAGATAGCTATCCGCCTTTGGGTAAAGCTCCTTTGTAACGCCTAAAAAAGTAAAGAACGCGTCCTTGAATAAAAGGGGCAGCAGCGCAGCCGCGCTTAATATAAGCCCGAGACCGAGCACCGCTGAAAAGGTACGGTTTGCCGCCTTAATATCGGCTGTGCCGAGCAGCCGCGCTATTCCCACATTTGCGCCTATGCCCACCGTCATACCTATAAGGGCATAGAAAAGAAACACGGGGGTTGAAATATTCGCCACGGCAAGCCCGCTGCTGCCTGTAAGATTGCCTACAAGCAGCGCGTCAACTATGGTACATACCGTAACCGAAAGCGACGAGCAAATACCCCATATAAGAAAATGACCGAATGAACCGACGGCGAAATCCGCCCCCGCCGCCTTGCGGGAAAGGTGCTTTTTCATTCTACCGTCAGAACATCGGAAAATCCGGTTATTTCAAAAATATCCGCTATTGTGTCATTCACGTTTCTTATTATCATTTGCCCCTGCCTGTTCATAACCTTTTGCGCAGCAAGCAGAACGCGCAGACCCGCCGACGATATATATTCAACGCCCGCAAAGTTCATAATAAGCAGGTTTACGCCGCCTATTTCCTGCTTAAGCTCCTTTTCAAGCATAGGCGCGGTAATTGTGTCAAGCCTGCCCTCAAGCGTTAAAACAAGCTCAGAGCCGTTTTTTTCTTTGTTGATTGTCATTTTAATTCTCCGTTTTCAAAGAAAATTTTATATGTATGCCCAAGCAAAAAAGTTGGCACGCATATTATATTTTCATTATATAGTAAATCAAAGAATAAATCAACATTTATTTAAGCCTTATATAAAATTTTTTTAAAACACAATATACTGTAAAAATATCTTGTAATTATTTACTGTTTGTTATATAATTATAATATCTATAATTATCGGAACGGAGCTGCATAGCTTGATAAATCAACTTTTATCGGGAAGAATAACATCGGTCAGCGGCGGTATAGCCTATATACTGTCCTCTCTCGTTGTAATTTTCTTAACCTTACCCATACACGAATTTGCTCACGGCTTTGCCGCAACAAAGCTCGGCGACCCAACGCCCCGCTATCAGGGCAGGCTGACGCTTAACCCCTTTGCGCATATTGATTATTTGGGCGCCGCGTGTATACTGCTTGTCGGGTTCGGCTGGGCAAAGCCCGTAGGCGTAAACCCCACCTACTTTAAGCACCCCAAGCGCGATATGGCGCTTACCGCTTTGGCAGGTCCTGTTTCCAACCTTATTGTTGCGCTTATCGCGCTTATTATCTGCAATATTTTTCAGTATCTGCTTACAGGCACGGTATTTCTTTATATTGCAATCTTCTTTTTCTACATTGCAAGCATAAATATTTCGCTTGCCGTTTTCAACCTTATACCCATTCCCCCGCTTGACGGCTCGCGCCTTTTATCGGCGCTGCTGCCGGACAAGCAGTATTACGCCCTTATGCGCTATGAGCGCTATATATTCTTTGCGCTTTTAGCCCTTATCTGGCTCGGCGTGCTCGATAAACCGCTGGGGTATTTAAGCAACGGCGTTATGTGGTTTTTAAATATGCTGGCTTCATTGCCGTTCAGGGCGTTTATTTGATTATGGAATATATACCGTCTTATAAAATTGAGGGCTTTGAGGGTCCGCTTGACCTGCTTTTACAGCTTATAGCCCGAAACAAGCTTAATATTTACGATATACAGCTATCGGTGCTTATAGACCAGTATCTGGCGCAAATAGAGCTTTTCCGCAATGAGGAAATGGAAATTAAAAGCGAATTTCTCGAAATGGCTTCAAGGCTCTTGTATATTAAAACCGTGAGCCTATTACCGCGCCACGAGGAAGTGCAAAAGCTTAAGGAGGAGCTTACGGGCGAGCTGCTTGAATATATGACCTGCCGACAGATAGCCGCGCAGTTATCTACTATGCAGGTAGGGTTTGATAAATTCGTGCGCAAGCCCGCCGAGCTTGAATTTGATAATACCTACGAGCTTACCCACTCGCCCGACGTTATGTACCTTTCGTACCTTGCGGCGGTAGGCAGAGGTCAGCGCCGCTTACCCCCATCTACCGCGCCGTTTACAAAAATCGTGGCGAAAAAAATTGTCGCCGTATCAACCAAAATAGTTTTCGTAATGCGTAACCTATGGTCGGGCGGCTCAAAAAAGCTTATGTCGCTTTACAAAACGGCAAACAGCCGCTCGGAGCTTGTAGCCACATTTTTAGCAGTGCTTGAGCTTTGCAGGGGAAACCGTGTTAAAATTGAGGGCGACGCAGAGGACGCCGACATAACACTTATTAAGGAGCATAAACGCAAATGACAATGTCAGAGCTTACATCCGCCTTTGAGGCGGTGCTTTTCTCGGGCGGAGAGCCGCAAAGCATAGACCGCTTTTCGCAGGTTTTTGATATTGCGCCCGAAAAGGTTGTAAAGGTAATGGAATCGCTTGAAAAAAAGCTCAAGGAGCAAAAAAGCGGCTTGGAGCTTTTGCGGCTTGATAATACCTATCAGCTTGCAACAAGGGCGGAATATGCCGATTATATAAAGAAAATGTTTGATATAAGGCGGCGCACCCCCTTATCCCCCGCTGCGCTTGAGGTTTTGGCGGTTGTGGCTTACAATCAGCCCGTTACAAAATCGTTTATTGAGCAGGTAAGGGGCGTTGATTGCTCGGGCGTTGTTACCACCCTTGTGGAAAAAGGGCTTATTGAGGAGCGCGGCAGACTGGAATTACCCGGCAAGCCTCTGCTTTACGGCACCACCAAAAATTTTCTGCGCTGTTTCGGTATAAACGATCTATCGGGCTTGCCCCCGCTGCCTAAAAACGAAAACGCCGAAGAAAGCACCGCCGAGCAAATACCGCTTGACGAGGAAACGGCGGCGGAAACTTCGGGGAGCGTGACCGCTTGATTGCTTTAACTATTATTTCCGTGGTAGTTCTTTTAATCGTTCTGCTGCTTTTTCTGCCTATAAGCCTTGATATAAAGTACACCGACTCCTTTTTTATGACCGTCAGATTTGCGGGAATACGAATTTATAAAATAGAACCCGGGAAAGATATTAAAAAGCCCAAAGCAGACGCGGAAAGCGATAAAAAAGCCGAAAAACAGGCGGAAAACCCCTTTAAAAAGTTAAACCGCGAAAAGGGCTTTAGGGTTGCTTTAAGTGAAATAACGTCTTTTATAAAAGCCCTTATTTTACGAATAAAAAAGCAGCTGCGGCACATAAAAATCACCCGACTTTGTTTGGGAATAAAGGTCGCAGCGGACGACGCGGCGCTTACCGCAATTTATTACGGCGCGGTATGCTCGGCAGTTTACCCGATTTTGAGCCTGCTTGATTCACTTTCAAATATAGCACTCAAGCAAATTGACATTCGCGCCGATTTTGAAAGCGCAAAGCCCGATTTCGCGTTTTCGGCGCGGGTAAAGCTACGGCTATTCTTCCTGTTGGCTGCCGCAGTTGCGGCGCTTTCGGAATTTAATAAATTTAAAACGAGGAATGAATTATGAGCGAAAACAGCATTAAAAGCATTATGGACGTAACTATGGACAAGCTCCGCGCAATGGTGGACGCAAACACCATTATCGGCGACCCGATAGTGGTAGGCGACGTTACCCTGCTGCCCGTTTCTAAAGTCTCTTTCGGGCTTGCAACAGGCGGCAGCGATTTCCCGAGCAAGACCCAATCGGGGCTTTTCGGCGGTGGTGGCGGCGCAGGGGTTACAATAGCGCCCGTTGCCTTTATAGCCGTTAGCGACGGCAATGTTAAAATGATGCCCGTCTATAATGAATTAAGCTCCGCCGAAAAAGCGTTTGCAATGGCGCCCGATGTTATTGAGCGCGCAAAGGAGCTTTTCTCAAAGGATAAGCGCAAAAAAGAAGAACAGTAATATAAATCCCTGCCTTTTAATAAACTTTTTAAGAGGTGGAGTTTATGAAAAGAATTGTCGCGCTTGTTGTAATATGTATAATTTTTTCACTGCCGGTAAGTGCCGTTTCCACGTCTGCCAAAGCGGCGGCGGTAATAAACGGTGATACCGGCGAAGTTTTGTACAGTCAAAATGCAGATACGCGCCTGCCTATGGCGAGTACTACTAAAATTATGACGTCCTTGCTGCTTTGCGAGCACGGCAATTTGGAAAAAGAAATAACCGTAACGGCGGATATGCTAAAGGTTGAGGGTTCTTCAATGGGACTGCTGCCGGGCGATACCGTAACCCTGCACGACCTGCTTTACGGTATGCTTTTAGCCTCGGGCAACGACGCGGCAAACGTCACCGCAATTGCGGTTTCGGGCTCTGTTAAAGCGTTTGCCGAGCTTATGAACCGCCGCGCAGCGGAACTGGGGCTTAAAAACACCCACTTTGTAACCCCCTCAGGGCTTGACGCGGATGAACACTACACAACCGCGCGGGAATTAGCACTGCTTGCCGCCTTTGCGCTTAAAAATGAGGAATTTGCCAAAGCCGCCGCCTCAAAAACCGCCACGCTGTGCTACGGCAACCCGCCCTATAAGCGCACCCTTTCAAACCACAATAAACTTTTAAAGCTGTATGAGGGCGCGGTTGGTGTAAAAACGGGCTTTACCAAAAAATCGGGGCGCTGCCTTGTTTCGGCAGCTAAAAGAGACGGTAAGCTCGCCGTAGCCGTAACGCTTTGCGACCCCGACGACTGGCGCGACCATGCGGCTCTGCTTGATTACGGGCTTGACTTAATAGGTCAGACCTCCTACACCCCGCAGATTTCGCATTTTACCCTGCCCGTTATCGGCTCGGATAATGAAAATCTCGACGTGTTTATAGAACCTTACATTATAAACACGCTTGAAACCGAAAAAATAAGCTGCGAAATACGCCTGCCGCAGTTTTTGTATGCGCCCATATCCCGCGGCGAAACGGTAGGCGCCGCAGAATACAGCTTTAACGGAAATATAATTGAAACTGTGGAAATAAAAGCGCCGCGCGAGATTGCGGTAACAAAGCCGCGGCAAAGCGTTTATTCACGGCTTTTAGCCAATATAAAATACATATTATTAAGCATTTAGGAGTAGATATGAAGGATAACAGAATAAGACTGCAAAAGCACCTTGCGGAATGTGGCGTAGCCTCGCGCCGAAAAGCCGAGGAGCTTATAGAAAGCGGAAAGGTAAAGGTAAACGGGCATATTGCCGTTATAGGCGCAAAGGTTGACCCCAAAAGGGATAAAGTGACGGTTCGCGGTAAGGCGGTAGTGCCTGTTTCCGAAAAAGTATATATAATGCTGCACAAGCCGCGCGGATACGTTACCACCGCAAAGGATGAGTTGGGGCGTAAAAACGTTTGTGATTTAGTAAAGGACGCAGGCGTGCGCCTTTTCCCTGTGGGTCGGCTTGACCGCGATTCGGAGGGGCTGCTTTTAATGACGAACGACGGCGATTTTGCCAACAAGCTCACCCACCCTTCATCCCACGTAAACAAGACCTACCGCGTGACCGTAAAGGGCGATGTGACGGACGAAAAGCTGATTGAAATGCGCGAGGGAATTTTGCTTGACGGCAAAAAAACGCTCCCTTGTGACTGCTTTGTGGCAGAGCGCAAGGAAGACAGAACCGTGCTTATTTTCATACTGAACGAGGGCAGAAACCGCCAGATAAGGCGTATGTGCGAGGCGGTGAATTTAAGCGTTATCCGCCTTAAACGCACCGAAATTGCGGGCGTTAAGCTCGGTATGCTGCCGCAGGGCAAGTGGCGTGCATTAAACGAGCGCGAAATGCGGCGGCTTACCAATGTATCGCAAAGCAAGGAGGAAGAAAGTTGATTACCTTAGCACCCTTAACCAATAAAGAAAAAATACGCGCCGCGTGGGAGGATAACGGGCTTACATACTCCGATATATCGGGCTGCGTTACAGAGCGCTGCGGCGATGAGGTATTAGGCTACTGCCTTTACACGCTCGATAGTGAAAAAATGGTGATTTTAAGACTTGTTACAACCGACGATGCGGCATTTGCCGACGGTCTTTTGCGCAGCACCCTGCATGTGGCAGCGGAGCGCTCGGTTCTTAACGCGTTTTATGATGGTGAAGAAACCGAAAGGCTTTGCAAAAAGCTCGGCTTTATATTAAATCGCGATGAAAAAAGGCTTGATACAGACAAGCTTTTCAAAAGCTGCTGCTGCAAATAAGAAAGGAATTTTTTTACTATGCGTTACAGATTTTTACGTTTCCCCGGCGGTCTTTCGAAAGCAGTCACGCTCAGCTATGACGACGGCTGCAAGGATGACATCCGTTTTTCCGAGACAATTTGCGCCCACGGGCTTAAATGCACCTTTAACATAAACAGCGGCTTTATAGCCGAAAAAGAGGGCGACTGGCATTTAACACGCGAACAGATAAAAAAATATCTTATCGATACGGGCAACGAAATTGCCGTGCACGGTAAGTACCACCGCGCTTTGGGAAAAGTAACGCCTGTTGACGGCATACGCGACGTGCTTGAGTGCAGAACCGAGCTTGAAAATGATTTCGGTATGATAATACGCGGAATGGCATACCCCGATTCGGGCATAACGCGGTTTGAAAACGGCGCGGAGTACGGTAACATCAAGCAATACCTTACAGACCTTGGAATAGTATACTCCCGCACGCTCGGCGGCGATAACGACAGCTTTGCCCTGCCGACAGACTGGCATGCCTGGATGCCGACCGCCCACCACACCAACCCCGAGCTATTCGGCTATATTGATAAGTTTTTAAACGAACCTATGTCCTCTTACGACGCGGCTCAAACGCCAAGGCTTTTCTACCTTTGGGGGCACAGCTTTGAGTTTGAAAACAATAAAAACTGGGATCTGCTTGATAAAATATGCTCTGCCCTTTCAAATAAGCCCGATGTATGGTATGCTACGAATATTGAAATTTACGATTATGTTTCCGCTTACCGCTCACTGGTTTTCAGCGCCGACGGCAGTATGGTCTATAATCCGACACTCTTAGATATTTGGTTTACCGAGGACGGCAAGCCCTACATAATAAAATCAGGTGAGACACTGATTAAAAGGTCAAATTAAGCCTTCAAAAAATCACGGCAATAAAAGCTTTTATTGCCGTGATTTTTTGTAACTATTAAATTTTACTTATTATTTCTCCCGCGTTTTCAAGCACAATATCGGGCTTATCCTCTGATTTTTCGAGAATTTCGGATGTGGTTTCCCCGCTCATAACAAGCACCGAAAGCGCACCGGCGTTCAACCCGCTTTTAATATCGGTGTAAATTCTGTCGCCTATAACGGCGGTTTCCTGCGGAGTACATTTTTCCTTTTCCATTGCAAGCCGAATCATAAGCGGCGAGGGCTTGCCTATAACAAAGGGTCTTTTCCCAGTCGCGTTATAAATCATATCGCAAATACTTCCGCAATCGGGCACGCTGCCGTGTTCGGTAGGGCACACATAATCGGGGTTAGTAGCAATATAGGGCAAATCCTTAGTACAAAGCATTTTTGATACATCGTCGAGCTTTTTAAAGGTAAGCTCGGTGTCAAATCCCATTACTATGCACTCGGCTTTTTCGGTATCCTCGGTAATTTCAAAACCGTTATCTTTAAGCTCCGCTTTAAGCGATTCCGTACCGCAAACATAAAGCCTTTTGCCGAGGTTGTTTTTCTTTAAATACCAAGCCGTTGCCTGCGACGAGGTAAGAAAATCATCATTTGTCGCGCAAATTCCGAGACGGGCAAGCTTTTCAACATATGCGCTCACGCTTTTTGAAGAATTGTTGGTTATAAAAAGGTATCTCTTCCCCGCTCTTTTTATAGACGCGAGCAATTCTTCGGTAAAATCGAAGAGCCGATTGCCGATGTAGAGCGTGCCGTCCATATCAAAAAGGAAGAGCTTTATTCCTTCAAAACAACCGGTTTTCATCAGCCTATCCTTTCAAGAAATTTCTTCGTCGCGTAATCCGCATAACGGTCAAGCTGACCCTTATCGCGCAGATAAAACAAAATCGTATACCTGTCGCGCAGGCCCAATGCGCGCTTTATAGCCTTATAAATCGTATCATAATCGGTTGTAACGTTGGGCATATCCATTTTATTGCAAAATTCTTCTATTTTATCAAAATACGGCAGATACTTTTCAATAAGCGACTTTAAATGCTTATCGTCCGTTTCCGAATAAAGCAGACGGTACATATCCGCCATAATCCTTGTACCCTCGCAGACCTCAAGTCCGTGCAGGTTAGGCTTTTCGCCCCTTTCAACGCTTTCAAGCTCCCATACGTGCGCCACTATGTGCTCTGAGCCGGAAGCAGGGCGCGAATTACCCGTAAACGCCATTCCGAGCCCCGTTACCAAAAAGCCCTCCATTATGTTTTTAATGCAATCGGCACTGCGCGATTTAAGGTCATAGCCGTTTTTCATACATTTATCGGTAGCCTCTATTACCTCGTCGGCAATTTCTTTGCAGTAATAATCGCCGTTATAATCGCGTGCCAGTTCCCAGTCAAGTATTCCGATATATTTCCCGAACATATCGCCTATGCCCGAAAGCAGCATATCAAACGGCGCTTCCTTCATAACGTCAAGGTCGGCTATAATATATTTCGGCGTGGTGCATTTAATTGTTGCCTTTGTGCCGTCAAACAGTGTGGGTGACCCTGCCGAGGCATATCCGTCCATTGAAGGCGCAGTTCCCGCAATTCCGTAAGGCAGACCCAAACGATAGGAAACCACCCTGCAAATATCATTCACAACACCCGAGCCTACCGCCAGAATAAAATCGGGCTGCGGTGAATATTTAAAAATATCCGAATCAGCCTTCGGGTCGTTTAAGTGTATCAGCACATCGCCGATATTCCGCGCGTCCGGCAGAACATCTCCCTTTAAAATATGCTTATGCAAAAATTTTCCGACAGATTTCAATATCTGCTCCGACTTTTCGCCCAAAACGCGGTATGTATTTTCATCACACACCATATATACCTTGTTGTAATCTCTGAGTAATTCGGGCAGATGATTTATGGCTCCGCTTTCTATTATATATTTTTCAAGCGGCGCGCGGTGCATACCCATTTCACAGCTGCATTTTCTTTCAATCATTTTCTATTCCTCCGTATATTTTTTCATTATTTTCGGAAAATCCAAATAATTATCTACCTTTTCAAAACCGAAATCGGGTAAATATACCGAATCAAATGCAAAAAGCTTTATATTCTTCATAGAATCACCTTTAAAGTTTTATTTCTGCCCGTAGTATGCATTAGCACCGTGCTTTCTGAAATAGTGCTTATCAGCCAGCTCCTTTTGAAATTCAACCGTAGGATTTAATTTTAAGGTGTGCCATGCTATCATTGCGGTTTCCTCTAAAACTACGGCATTTTCCACCGAGCCTTCGGCGCTTTTTCCCCAAGTAAATGGTCCGTGCGAATACACAAGCACACCGGGTATATCCATAGGATTTTTCCCTGCAAAGGCTTCACATATAACCCTGCCCGTTTCCCTTTCATATTCCCCCGAAATCTCATCGGCAGTCAGCTTTCTTGTGCAGGGAATATCGCCGTAAAAGGTATCGGCATGGGTCGTGCCGAGCATAGGTATAGTCCTACCCGCCTGTGCAAACACGGTCGCCCACCTTGAATGGGTGTGCGTTATTCCGCCGATATTGCCGAATTGCCTATATAATTCAAGGTGCGTAGGCAGATCCGATGACGGACGGCGCTTTCCCTCGACAATATTTCCGTTTAAATCAACTATTACCATATCGTCCGGTGTCATAGCGTCATACGGCATACCCGAGGGCTTTATTACCACAAGCCCGCTTTCCCTGTCAATTTCCGAAACATTGCCCCATGTAAGCGTTACAAGAGCGTTTTCCTTCAGCTGTAAATTTGCCCTGTATACTTTATTTTTCAATTCTTCAAGCATATAAACATCTCCGAAAAGCTGTTAAAAACAGTTTGTATTCTTGACCGAAGCCGTTATTTATGATAATATTATATCATAAATGCGCAAACACGCAATATACGGCGCTTATAATGCGTTATTATCACGCAAAACGGTCAAAACGAGCAAAAATATATAAATTTTATGATCAATTGGGAGTAAAATATGAAGGAAGAACAAATTGATAAATTACTTAAAATAATAGAGGAAAACGGTTTTGCAACTGTAAAATACATAGCGAAAGCTGTATATGCCAGTGAATCGACAGTACGCCGACAGCTTACAACACTTGAACGAATGGGACTTGTTGTGCGCAGCTACGGCGGTGCCGAGCTTAAAAAGGACAGTGTAAATACCCCAATAGAATTGCGCCTGCAAAAAAATCACAGGCAAAAGGATATAATAGCAAAAAAAGCGGCAAAGCTTATTAAAGAAAACTCTACCGTTTTTATTGACGCGTCTTCAACCTGCCAGCATATGGCGCCTTACCTTGCCGATAAAAAGCAGATTACGATATATACCTACAGTGCGCGGCTTTGCGATATTTTAGCCGGCTACGGTGTAAAACGTGTTTTTTGCCTCGGCGGGTTGTATAACCGCACCTCAAAGGTTTTTACCGGTGAATACGCGGTAAGTATGGCGCAAAAGGTTTTCTACGATTACTTTTTCTTTTCCTCCAGCGGGCTATCGGACGGAACGGTATCAGATTACTGCGAGGAGGAAACGCATATACGCCGCGTAGTTCTCAGTAATTCCGAAAAGAAATACTTTTTATGCGACAGTGGAAAATTCGGTAAACGCTCAGCAAATATTTTATGCCGCGAAACAGAATTGACCGGAGTTATAACCGAAACAGATGAATAACGGCTATAAACCCCGGTCAATGCCGAATTTTATTTTTCAAAATAATCGCAGGTGAAACTATCCCACGGAATTTCAGGCAAGGTGTTCTGCGTTATGCGCTCGTGAATATGCTGCATTAGCGGATATTCGGATATTTTACTGCCGAAATATCTGCCGAGCAATTCAATAATCGCAACCGATTCAAGCGTAACGCCCGCCAGCATTTCGCGCGCAACGGTAAATTCCGTGCCGGAGCCCAGTATTACTCCAAGCCGCCTTGTTCTGCCGCCGAACACCGTTACATAAAGGTCGCCCACACCGAACATAAGCGCGTTATCCTGACCGCCTGACAGCTTGATTATAGCGCGCATTTCGCGTGCCGCCTCATAAAAAAGCCCTGCCTGCGCATTGTATTTTTCGGGTAATGACGGGTCGTTTTTAGTATACGCGCCTATTGCAAGGCTCACCGCCATGGCATAGGCGTTTTTCAGCGCTACGGCGGTTTCAATTCCCGCTATATCGTCCGTTACTGAAATATGGTAATATTCCGTTTTTAAAGCCGCGCGCAGCTCGTTCAATATTTCCTTATCCTTACCGCAAAACGCAACCTCGGTATGTATTCTGTCGGCAAGCTCAAAGCTTATGCACGGTCCGCCAACAGCATTGAACGACACATCGGGTCTGAGCGACGAAAACCACACCGGGAAAGGAGAAAGCGAGCCGTCGGCATTTTCGTGCAAGCCCTTTGTGATTGCAAGCACCCGCTGCCCGCTTTTAAGGTGCGGAATTACATTTTTTGCAAACCAATCTACCCCAAAGCTTGAAACACCGCAAATAAGAATATCGCACTCGGGGATATTATCCTTAATTTCTTCAAACTGTTTGAAAGAAATATCACCCTTAAGCTTACGTTTTAAGGTTTTGTGGTAACCGTTCTCTTTCAGCCCGTCAATTATTTCCGTATCAAGCGGAGTTCCTACCAATACCACCGAATGACCGTTATCAAGTGCGGGAAGCGCCATTGCCGAGCCCATCATACCGGAGCCTATGATTACAATTTTCATGCTTTTTCCTCCGTTTTATTCAATATTCTTTGTCGCAACAATATTTGTTCCGAAAACATCCTTGATTATTATATCACCAATACCCACCGGTGCGCAAACGCTTTTTGCCCTTATAAGGCGCATAACCTCAAAAATTTTGTCCTTCGGTACAGGGCTTGCGGTTTTAACGCTCACCATTGTGTCCTCGCGGTTTTCAACGCGGACGGATGAGGTCACAGTGCGCGTGGGGTTGGTACATTCGTCTATGGCGTACTGCTTACCCTTTGGGCAGCCGTTGCCCGTAACGGTTATATTATCGCCGTTAATTTCGACTTTGAGCGCGCACCCGCGTGGGCAGATTATGCAGGTCATATCCCTTGTCATTTAACTTCCTCCAGACTGACGGTTATTTCTTCCCCAGTCAAAGCCAATTTTTCAGGCTTTAACACTATCTTTTCCATTTCGCCGGGCGCGGCTTTCAGCCGCACGGCGGTTGTAAGCACATTATCGCCCGAGCTTACGGTGTATTTAACCTTGCCGAACGGCTTAGATACGCGCAGGAACAAAGCAACATCATTTTTCTCATCAGCGTTTATTCGCTGCGGCAGAACATAGCGCACGCCGTTACCTGCCTTTGTGTTTACGGTTTTGCCGCAATTTGCGCCGTTCAGCACATATTCTGCTGCTCCCCTGCCCGCAATTTCAGCCTCGTCCGACACATAATCCACAAGGTCGTGCACCTGCAAAACGTTTCCGCAGGCGAAAATGCCCTCTGTCTCTGTTTGGCGGTTTTCATCTACCATAGCGCCGCTCGTTATTCTGTCTATCGCTATTCCGGCATTGCGGGTCAGCTCATTTTCGGGAATAAGCCCTACCGATAAAAGCAGAGTATCACAGGGTATATAGCGCTTTGTTTCTTCAATTATATTGCGGTTTTCATCTACCTTTGCAATCGTCACGCCCTCTACCCTTTCCCTGCCGTGAATTTCCGCCACGGTGGTGGATAAATAAAGCGGTATGCCGAAGTCCTCAAGGCACTGAACAATGTTTCTTTTCAGTCCGCCCGAATACGGCATAAGCTCGCACACTGCCTCAACCTTTGCCCCCTCAAGCGACATTCTGCGCGCCATAATAAGCCCTATATCGCCCGAACCCAATATAACTACCTTTTTGCCTACGGAGTAGCCCTCGCAGTTCATAAGCTTTTGCGCCGTGCCCGCGCTGTAAACCCCTGCGGGGCGTGTTCCCGCGGTGTTTAGTGCGCCGCGGCTGCGTTCACGGCAGCCCATTGCAAGAATTACAGCCTTTGCCTTAATTTTAAGCAGCCCTGCGGTGCTTTGCGCGGTTACTGTTTTATCGGGCGAAATACCCGTTACCATAGTTTCGCAGTATGTTTTTATTCCGCGCTCTTTTACCTTTTCGGCGTAAACCGCCGCGTATTCGGGGCCTGTAAGCTCACGTCCCAATTTGTGCAGCCCGAAGCCGTTGTGAATACACTGCTTTAAAATTCCGCCTAACATCTCCTCGCGCTCTAAAATGCAAACATCGGTTACTCCGCTGTCATATGCCGCGACTGCCGCCGCCATTCCCGCGGGACCGCCGCCTATTACTGCTATATCGTGATTTATCATTTCTTTTCCCCTCACAGTCTGCCTGTTACAGTATTTGATTTTCCGCCCTTTTTGGTTATCCCGGTCATCGGCTTGCCCGTTTCCTTTTCAATAAGCCGCATAACATAGGGCATACAGAAGCCGCCCTGGCATCTTCCCATTCCGGCGCGTGTGCGGCGCTTAACACCGTCAATATCCGTCGCTTTGGGGTTGCGGCGCAGTGCGTCGATTATCTCGCCCTCGCTCACCGTCTCGCAGCGGCATATGATTCTGCCGTAGGCGGGGTTTTTCTTTATATATTCGTCCTTTTCCTCATCGCTCATTTTCTTAAAGGCGTGGGTGTCCTCGCGCGTACCGTTAAAATCGGGGTTCTCGGTGAGTTCCAGCCCGCTCTTTTCAAGCAGCTTAACAATATATTCCGCAATTGCGGCGGATGATGAAAGTCCGGGGGAATCTATCGCCGCGGCATGGATAAGTCCCTTTACCTTGTCCGATTCCTTTATAATGAAATCGCCGCTTTTCTCCGACGCGCGTACACCCGAAAAAGAGGTTATAACAGCGCGGGTATTAACGCTCGGCACGCTTTTTTTCGCAAGCTCGGCTACCGTTTTAAGTCCGCCAGCCGTGGTCTCGGTGTTATCGGGCGTTTCCACCCTTTCGGCGGTAGGACCTAAAAGTAAATTACCGTCCGCTGTGGGGGTTACCAAAATGCCCTTGCCGTTTGCTGTAGGCACCTGGAATATTGTGTGCGATACAGTCTCGCCCTCGCTTTTATCTAGCAGCATATATTCGCCCGCGCGGGGTATTATTTCAAAGAATTTGTCTCCCGCTGTTTCGGCTATTTTATCCGCAAAGCCGCCCGCGCAGTTTACAAGATACCGAGCGGTTATCTGCCTGCCGTCGGCAGAGCAGACCCTGAAACCGTCCTCCGCCCTTACAATCGACGTAACCTCATAATTTGTGCGAAGCTCCGCGCCGTTATCCATAGCGTTGCCCGCGGCGGCAATAGTCAGCGCATAGGGGCAGATTATTCCCGCGTTTGTAACAAGCAGCGCCTTTGTAACCTTATCAGATAAATTGCTTTCAAGCCGCCGCGCCTCTGTGCCCGAAAGAATATCCATACCTTTTATTCCGTTTTTAATTCCGCGCGCGTAAAGCTCGTCAATAACCGCGTCCTCCTCTTTACTGAACGCAAGCACCATAGAGCCGTTGTTTTTACAGGGAACATTCAGCTCCCGTGCCGCCTTGTATAAAAGCGGCACGCCCTTTGCATTAAGCTTTGCTTTGAGCGTTCCCGGTTCCGGGTCAAAGCCGCCGTGAATAATTCCGCTGTTCGCCTTGCTGGCGCCGCAAGCCACATCGTTTTCCTTTTCAAGCAGACAGACCGAAAGTTTATACCTTGTAAGCTCCCTTGCTGTCAGCGCGCCAACAACGCCCGCGCCGATAATTGCCACATCAAACATTTTTTTACTCCTCCACTGCAAAAACTATATTTTCAACAGACGAAAGACCGGATACATCCATATCTATTCGTTTATCTATTACCACATTAAGCCCCACGCTGCCCTGATTTCCGCTTTTCGGCGCGAATATCTGGTAGGTAAAGCTTTCGGGAATCGCCCTTTCCAGCTCTTTTAAGACCTCGTTCACCTTATATGCGTTATCTATTTCAATATAAATAACCTCAGCCGATTTACGCTTGCGCTCAAACCTTGCAAACAAAACTATTGTGGATAAAAACAGCACCGTAACCGCCGCCGCGCCCACATAATAGCCGTAGCCGAGCGCCACGCCTATTGTCGCCGTTGTCCACACGCCCGCGGCGGTGGTAAGACCGGTTATCATATTGTTGTTTTTAAGTATTATCATACCCGCGCCCAAAAAGCCTATACCCGATACCACCTGTGCCGGTATTCTGAAAACATCGCCGTTATTGCCCAAAACATCCGATACAAACATACTTGTCATGCTCGTCATACAAGCGCCGAGGCAGACTAAAATATGCGTTCGCATACCCGCCGCTCTGCCGTGCCGCGCGCGTTCGCTGCCTATAAGCCCGCCTATTACCACGGCGGCAAGCGCCCTTAAAACCGTATTTAAAATCATTTGCTGCATAAAAAAGCACCTCCAAAAAAAATAAAAGCGAAAAAACCAAACGGCCGTTTAACAGTCGTTCGTTTTTTCCGCTCTCTTTAGCTCCGCAGATTATATTATATTCTAAATTTCATTCCATAATTCCTTTTTTCCGGTAGAAACCGCAACTGCTCCGCTTGATAACGCCGCAGTTACCTCTTGCTTTGTTTCAATAAGCCCGCCCGCAATAACGGGAATTTCCTGACGGGAGAAAAGCCTTAACGCTTTTGGTATAACCCCCGGCATAATTTCTATTAAATCGGGGCGGGTATTTTCAATTATCTCAGCAACCGAGTGCATACCCTTAGAGTCAAGCATAAAAAACCGCTGAACCGCAAGCAAGCCGTTATCGTGCGCCGCGCGTATCAGCTGGGTGCGGGTAGAAATAATGCCGTCTGCCCCGAGGTCTTTAAGCCACTCTATTCCCGCCTTATCCTTGCCTATTCCGTCGGCTAAATCAATATGTATAAAAACAAATTTGCCGTTTCTTTTTGCCGCCTTTATATCGTCACTGACCGTTATAATATCCGCGCCCAGGTGAAACAGCACCTCCGCGTCCGATAAAACAGCCCTTTGCCAGCCCGCGCGGTCGGTCGCCGCTATAATAGGCGCTCTTTCAAGCGCGTCCATAATCTCAATTTTCAATTACACGCCCCCTGAAATAAAAAAGGACGCAAAGCAACAAGGTACTTTACATCTCTAATCTCCGTAAACTATTATAGCACAATGCGGCATAAAGTCAATAGGAAAAGTTGAATTTTTCTTTATATATAAAGGTCATTCCATCTAAAAGATGAAATGACCTCAGTTTTGCAATTATCTTTTTACTGCTGTTCCATTATTGCCCTGAATTCATCGCCCGAGATTTTTTCTTTCTCAAACAGAACCTTTGCAACCTCGTGGAGTTTCGGCATAGCGCCGTTCAAAAGCTCCAAAGCCTTTGCGTACTGCTTCATTACCACAGCCTCTATTTCTTCGTCAATAACCGCCGCGGTCTTTTCGGAATAGTTGGGTGTCGATGAGAAATCGCGGCCTAAGAATACCTCATTATCATCGTGACCGTAGGTTACAAGACCTAACTTGTCACTCATACCAAACTTGGTAACCATCTGCCTTGCAAGGGCGGTTGCACGCTCAATATCATTAGACGCGCCCGTGCAAACGTCGTCCTGAGTCAGCTGCTCTGCCGCTCTGCCGCCGAGTAAAGAGCAAATCTGCTCGGCAAGCTGCTTTTTAGAGGTATGACCCTTTTCATCAACCGGCAGATACATAGTATAGCCGGCAGCCATACCGCGCTGAATAATGGAAATTTGGTGTACGGGGTCTTGCGTGGGTAAGAAGTAGGAAACGATTGCATGCCCCGCCTCGTGGTATGCGGTAACCTTTTTATCCTTATCCGATACAATGTGCGATTTTTTCTCCGCGCCCATAACAACCTTAATTGTAGCCTCTTCGATTTCCTGCTGTGTAATCGCCTTTTTACCGTGACGCACCGCAAGCAATGCCGCCTCGTTAAGCAGATTTGCAAGGTCTGCGCCCGTAAAGCCCGAGGTGGATTTTGCAATAGTAGCAAGGTTTACATCGGGTCCGAGCGGCTTTCCTCTTGAATGAACCTTGAGTATTTCTTCCCTGCCCCTAACATCGGGGTAGTTTACGGTTATCTGACGGTCGAAACGACCCGGGCGCAAAAGCGCCTTATCCAGAATATCGGGGCGGTTGGTAGCCGCCATTACTATAACGCCCTCGTTAGCGCCGAAGCCGTCCATTTCAACAAGCAGCTGGTTTAAAGTCTGCTCGCGCTCATCGTGACCGCCGCCGAGACCCGCACCGCGCTGACGGCCTACCGCGTCAATCTCGTCAATAAATATAATAGCAGGAGCCTCGCGTTTTGCTTCACCGAAAAGGTCGCGCACGCGCGAAGCGCCCACGCCTACGAACATTTCAACGAAATCAGAACCCGAAATTGAGAAGAAAGGTACTCCTGCCTCGCCCGCAACCGCGCGCGCAAGCAGTGTTTTACCCGTTCCGGGAGGGCCAACAAGCAAAACGCCCTTGGGTATTTTAGCGCCCAATTCGTTGTACTTTTTCGGGTCTTTAAGGAAATCGACTATTTCAGCCATTTCTTCCTTTTCCTCGTCTGCTCCCGCAACATCGGCAAATGTGGTTTTACGTCTGCCGTCGTCCTTGCGTACTTTTGCTTTGCCGAAGCCCATGGTTTTATCCGTACCCATTGAGGCGTTCATACGCTTCATAATGAATACCCAGAATATTACCATTACACCCACGGTTATAAGGGTCGGCAGCAGGTTCATAATCCATGCGGTTTCGCCGCCCGATTTATAATCGTACTTGATTATTTTATCGGTTCCGCTGTTTTGTTCGTTAATTTCCGAAAGCTTATCTTTAACATCATAATAAAAAATTGATGGATCGGCAACCGTATAGCGGTAGCTCTTGCCGTCGTCACGCTTTGTGTAGATAAGCTGACCGCTGTGCAGGTTAAGGCTGAACTCGGAAATCTTGTTTTCCTTAACCATTTCAACAATCTCATAGTATTTTGTTTCTACCGTGTTTTTGGAAAGATAGGAAACCGAAAGCACAGAGATTATAAACGCAATGGGGATTCCTATAAACAAAAGCACATTTTTCAAATTCTTGTTCAAGGGTTTAAAGCTCCTTTCCTATTTGTCGGCGTAAACCTTAGGTGATAAAACCCCGACATAAGGCAAATTTCTGTATTTTTCATTGTAATCAAGCCCGTAGCCGATTACAAATTCGTCCGGTATTACTTTTCCCACATAGTCCGCCTGAATATCCGCGCGGCGGTTTGCGGGCTTATCCAAAAACGCGCACACCTTAATGCTTGCGGCGTTTCTGTCCATCAAAACGTTTTTAAGGTAAGCCAGCGTAACGCCCGAATCGAGAATATCCTCAACCAGCAGTATGTCGCAGCCGTCCGGGTCAATATCAAGGTCCTTTTTGAATTTAACAACGCCCGTGGTTTTAGTTCCGCTGTAAGAGGATACCGCCATAAAATCAATTTGGCAGTCGCAGGTTATTGAGCGCATGAGGTCCGCCATAAACACTACCGCGCCTTTAAGCACGCTTACAAGCAACAGGCGCTTGCCTTTGTAGTCCTTTGAAATTTGCTCGCCCAAGCGCTTGCAAATTTCTTTTGCTTCTTCCTCCGTCACCAGAATTTTTTCAACATCCTTGTCAAGCGACAATTCGTTCAACCCCTTAGTCCGTAATATTTTGCTCCGCCGAGGCGGTAATAACCGTAATTTCCTTTGTTTTTTTCGTAACCGCGCATCTGTCGGCCACTCCCACGCCGTATATCCAAATAACACCCTTATCGTCGGCAATTACGGGAATATACGCCCGCATATCCTCGGGTACGGCAAGCTCGCAAAAAAGTTTTTTGAGAGTTTTGGTGCACCCGCGTCCCGCAAGTCTTATGCTGTCGCCGGGCTGCCTTGTTCTCAATACTGATTTTCCTATAATTTTATCACAGGCAATCGAATTTTTTAATAACAAATTATTAACTTTTTCGTTTTTTGTAAATAAATCGTTAATTCGCCGCTCGGTTTTAACGCGGAACAGGTATTTTTTGCCCTTTTTGCCGCTTATGCTTTCAATTTTAAGTATGCCGTTTTTGCAAATTCCCTCAAAATTCAGTGGTAAACTTGTCCGCCCGCCGTTTTGGGCGATATTATACAGCGCGTCGGTATGCGCGTTATCGGGCTGAAAGCCCGCCTGTATTTCGGTAAACCGCCTTATAGCCGCCTTTGCGGCTGCGGGGTGTGGCAGTGAAGTGACGTACAAGCCGTCCTCTTTTATATTATCCGATAAAAATTTATCGGCAACGCCCGTTATAAAGTCGTTTGTTTCCGAAAGCGATAAAACCGTGCGCATAACCGCTGCTTCGGCTGATGGGTTTATCTCCTTTAAAACAGGTATTACGTTGTGTCTTATATTATTCCGCGTGTAATCGTCGGATAAATTGGTACTGTCGGTAATAAAATCAAGGCGGTTTTCTTTACAATATTGCTCCACGTCTTCCCTTGTACAGAAAAGCAGCGGGCGGATAAACTTGCCCCTTTTCGGCGGTATTCCGCACAGCCCGCCGAGCGCTGCGCCGCGCGTTAAATTGAAAAGCACCGTTTCAAAATTATCGCTTGCGGTGTGCGCGGTAGCAACAAGCCCGTCCGTTTTTTCCAAAAAAGCATATCTAAGCTCCCGCGCGGCGGCTTCTTCGCTTATTTTGTTTTCCGCAGCATACCTCGGAACGTCTCCCCGCCCCGCAATAATCGGAACGCCGAGCCTTTCGCAAAGCTCGCGTGTGAAGGCTTCGTCCCTATCTGCCTCCGCGCCGCGTATCATATGGTTGAAATGCGCCGCCGAAACGGTGATATCAAGCCTTTTTTGCAGTCGCAGCAGCGCGAACAAGAGCGATACCGAGTCTGCCCCGCCCGAGAGCGCCACCGTAACCTTTTCCCCGCCCGAGAGCAGCGAAAAGCGATTTACGGCGCTTAAAACCTTTTCTTCCATTATCTGAACACATCCACAGAAGTAAACCTTGTAAACTGACCGTCCCAATGCAGGGGTATTGTGCCTATTTCGCCGTGGCGGTTTTTAGCTACAATACACTCCGATTTTGTCTGGTCGCTTAAATCCTCGTCGTCCGCCTTTTCGCTGTCATAATATGCGTCGCGGTAGAGGAAAAGCACTATATCCGCGTCCTGCTCAATAGAACCCGAATCTCTCAAATCGGAAAGCGCCGGCTTGTGCGATTTACCCTTTGCCTCGGTGCCGCGCGAAAGCTGCGCGCAAGCAATAACGGGAACCTTAAGCTCCTTAGCCATTATTTTAAGATTCCTGGTGATTTCCGAAATTTCCTGCACGCGGTTATCTATCTGCCGCGCGGAGTGCATAAGACCCAAATAGTCTATAACCACAAGGTCTACCTTTTTCATTCTTCTGAGCTTCGCTTTCATTTCTGGCACGGTTATGGATGAAGTTTCGTCAAAATAAATATCCGCCTTTGAAAGCGCGTCGCCCGCCTGCGCCAGCCTTGTCCACTCGTCCTCGTCAAGCTCGCCCGTGCGCAGCTTTTCGCTCTTTATGCCAGCCTCGCTCGAAAGCATACGCTGGGCTAACTGATCGCGGGTCATTTCAAGTGAGAAAAAGCAGACCGTTCTGCCGGTATTCACCGCCACATTCCGCACAATATTGAGCGCAAACGAGGTTTTACCCATACCCGGGCGCGCACCGAGGATAATAAGGTCGGATTTATTAAGCCCCGTTATCATCCTGTCAAGCTCGCCTATACCGCAGGGTATGCCTATATAGTCCGCGCGGGTCTCGGGGTCTGCCATTTTGGAGAGACGGTCGTAAGTCTCGTTTTCAATTACGCTTTTAATGTGTGTAAGACCAGTTACCTCCCTGCCTTGGCGTATCTCGTAAATGCGCTGTTCGGCACTGTCAAGCAAGCGCCCCGAGTCGAGCGCGTTATCGTTAATATCCTTTATAATATCCTGCGCCGCCGTCATAAGAGAGCGCGCGGTATAGCGCTCCCTTACAATTGCAACGTATGTAAGCACGTTTGCGGCTGACGGAACGGTTTGCACCAATTGAGTGAGATATGCTTTACCGCCCGCCTCGTCGTAAACGCCGTCGCGTTTCAGCTTTTCAAGCAGGGATACAAAGTCGATAGTCTGGCTGAGCTCGTACATTTCAGCCAATGTCGAATATATTTCACGGTGCTGCGGAATGTAAAAGTATTCGGCTTTAACCGATGTTGCAACATCATTCAGGCACTTGGGGTCAATAATAATAGACCCCAAAACCGCCTGCTCCGCCTCAACCGAATAGGGCAGCCGTGCACCGTCAAGGTCGTAGATAAGCTTTTCTTCAGCCATCTTTTTTACTCCGTTACCTTAACCGTCAGCTTTGCGGAAATACCCTTGTGTAGCTTAATTTCGGCAGTGTATTCACCGAAAGCCTTTATATCCGCCACGTTCATTTTCTTGCGGTCAATTTCGGTGCCGAAGGCGTTTTTAATTTCAGCCGCTATTTCCTTTGAGGTAACCGAGCCGAAGAGCCTGCCGCCCGAGCCTGCCTTTGCCGTAATTGTAACGGTTTTACCGTTTAATTTTTCGGCAAGCGCATTTGCTGCGGCAATTTCCTCTTTAAGGTGGTGCTCCTTTGCCTCCTCGCGGTTTTTAAGCTCGTTTAAAGCGGCATTATCCGCCTCTACCGCCAGTTTTTTCGGGAAAAGGAAATTGCGGGCGTAGCCGTCCGATACATTGCAAAGCTCGCCTTTTTTACCGTGACCCTTAACATCCTGTAACAATACAACCTTCATCTGCTTTAAACCTCCATTATTATGGGAAGAATCATAGGCGCACGGCGCGTTTTTGTGGTTACATAACGCGATACGCGCTCCTTGATTTTTGTTTTAACCGTCGCCCAGTCGCGAATACCGGCAGACATCGAGTACTCTACCGTATCGCACACAAGGTGGCTTATATCGTTCATCATTCTTTCTGATTCCTTAACATACACAAACCCGCGGGATACAACGTCGGGACCCGATATTATAGCGTGGGTAACACTGTCTATCGATACGGCGATTATTATAATACCGTCGTCAGCCAGGTGCTTTCTGTCCCGCAGAACAATACTGCCCACATCACCCACGCCGAGACCGTCAACCAGTACCCTGCCTGCCTGAACGGTTTCGGTGGATTTAAGCGCTTTATCAGATACCTCAATAACACTGCCGTTTGAGGCTATTAAAATATTATCCTCAGGGATTCCCATCTGCCGCGCAAGCCCCGCATGCTTTACCAGGTGCATCTGCTCGCCGTGCAGCGGAATAAAGTATTTCGGCTTTATAATGCTCATCATAAGCTTTAATTCTTCCTGGCAGGCGTGACCCGAAACGTGAACGTCGTACATTCTTTCATATACCACGTTTGCGCCGCGTTTCATAAGCTCATTTATAACCTTATTAACAAGCTTTTCGTTGCCGGGAATGGGGTTTGCCGAAATTATAATCATATCCCCCGGGATAATTTCAACCTGCCTGTGCTCTGAAAAGGCTATGCGGTGCAGCGCCGACATAGGCTCGCCCTGACTGCCCGTTGTAACTATAACCATTTCGTTAGCCGGGTAGTTCTTTATCATATCAATATCAACCAGCACATTATCAGGCACGTTGAGGTAACCGAGTTCCGACGCAACGCTTACAACGTTTATCATACTTCTGCCCGAAACCGCAACCTTTCTGCCGCAGTGCACCGCTTCGTCGATTATCTGCTGAATACGGTGAATGTTGGAGGAGAAGGTCGCAACTATAATGCGGCTGTCTCCCGCCTGGCTGAAGAATTTTGAAAAGGTCTCGCCCACAATACGCTCGGACGGTGTGTAACCCGGTCTTGCGGCGTTTGTAGAGTCGGACATAAGCGCCAAAACGCCCTGCTTGCCAAGCTCTGAAAATCTGCCTATATCTATAACAAAATCGTCAATCGGGGTAGTATCAATTTTAAAGTCGCCCGTTTGCACCACCGTTCCCGCGCCGCAGGTTATGGCAAAGCCCACCGAATCGGGTATTGAGTGGTTAACGTGTATAAACTCAACCGTAAATTTGCCCAGCTTTACCGTTTCGCCCGGGCTTACCGTGTTGAGCTTTGCACTGGATAACAGGCGGTGCTCCTTAAGCTTGCCCTCTATAAGCCCGATTGTCAGGCGGGTGGCGTATATCGGCACATTGAAATTGCGCAGCAAATACGGTATTGCGCCTATGTGGTCCTCGTGCCCGTGGGTTACTACCATACCTTTAATTTTATCCTTGTTTTCAAGCACATAGGTAAAATCGGGTATTACAATATCAATACCGGGTGTTTCCTCATCAGGGAAGGACATTCCGCAGTCCACCAGGAACATATCGCCGTCATATTCATACAGGGTTATGTTCTTTCCTATCTCGCCTAGACCTCCCAGCGGTATTATTTTAAGCGGCTTTTTATTTCTTGCGCTGTTGTTTTTTCTGGGCGTATAGCTTCTTGTTTTGCTTGCAGCAGTGCCTGTGCGCTTTTGCGCGGTCTTTTGTGCCGCGGGCTTTCCCGCAGCCTTAGGAGCTTCCGCCGTCTTTTTGGCGGGGGTCTTTCTGTATCTTCCGCTTGTTCCCGTACTCTTACTTACATTCTTCTTTTCATTTGTTTCATTCATTAAATAGATTTCCTCCGTATTTTTCTTTTTTCTTTATAAAAATATCGGCTCTCACTTACCGATACCAATAAACATTGCAATCAATATATATATTACATTCAAAATGGCACTCTTGTCAAGGTTTTTGTCTCTATATATGATATTTGGTGCTTTTTAACCGCAATATACAATCAAAGCATAAAAAATTCATTTAATTCCGCATTACTATATATATTTGTGTTGAGATTTTCGGTTTACGCCCAAAATTCCGCCTATTACAGATGACAGCATAATAATTACAAGGCGGAAAAGCGTGTTCTGCGTGAGTCCGCCGCGGTTTACCGTAAGTGATACAAGCGTTAAAAGGCAAAAAACAATTCCGCCCACCGACGCGCCTATAAGCCAGCCGCGGCTGCCGCTTTTTCCCGAAATATAAAAAGCCGCCCCGCACGCGCCCAAAGCCGCCGAAAGCGTTGCGAAAAGCGCCGAATATTTAAAGCCCGATGCAAAAATATACATTACAAGCGCAAAAAGTATTACAGCCGCCGCCGAAACTGCAAAAAACAAAAGCGCCGCCTTTATTATAATACCTATTCTTCCGCTCTTTTCCGTTATAAGGTCTTTTTTCATAAAAATTCCCTCCCGAATAATTATATTCGGGAGGGACAAAATATATTACCGCAAAACTTTTGAAACCCCAACGTACATTCAAATAAATTTAAAATTCCAGTTTTTCCGGCGACAGGCGCGGCGGAAAAACACCTTGTAAGCGAAAAATAGCTTTAAAAGCTATTTTTCAA
>ERZ773108.1224-NODE-1224-length-26620-cov-42.514097_pt1 | contig 26620 bp, 16 predicted proteins | sample MGYA00580570_ERZ773108 | MGnify/ENA primary metagenome ERZ773108 (study PRJEB29015, sample SAMEA2737840) | human gut metagenome | biome: human gut; feature: human-associated habitat; material: faeces | place: China | collected 2012 ...
CTCTGCGGCATCACCGAGGAGGAACTGCTGACGCAGTTGAAACCCGATATTGAGCGGATGGCCGAGGCTAATGATGAGACTTACGAGGAGGCATGCTTGCATTTGAAGCGGCAATATGACGGTTATCATTTCAGTAAGGCTTGTGCGGATATTTACAACCCGTTCAGCCTGTTCAATGCTTTCAATTCCAAAGAATACAAGAACTATTGGTTCTCCACGGGCACGCCTACTTTCCTGATAGATATTCTGCGCCATGCAGACTTCGATGTGCGTGCGCTGGAAGGTGTTGAGGCTACCGATGAGCAGTTTGATGCGCCTACGGAACAGATAACGAGTCCCATCCCGGTGCTCTACCAGAGCGGTTATCTGACCATTAAGGGCTATGACCGTAATTTCCAAATCTATCGTTTGGCCTATCCCAACGGTGAGGTCCGTAAAGGGTTCATTGAATCCCTGCTTCCCTCTTACGTGCACTTGCCTGCCCAGAACAACACCTTCTACGTCGTCTCTTTCCTTCGCGACTTGATGAAGGGTGATGTGGAGAGCTGCCTGGAGCGTACCCGTTCCTTCTTTGCCTCCATTCCCAATGATTTGGAGAACAAGACCGAAAAGCATTATCAGACCATTTTCTATTTGCTGTTCCGGTTGATGGGGCAATATGTGGAGTCGGAAGTGAAGAGTTCCGTAGGCCGTGCGGATGTGGTGGTGCAGTTGCAGGATGTCGTTTATGTCTTCGAGTTCAAATACGACGGTACCCCGGAAGAGGCGTTGGCTCAAATTGACAGCAAGCAGTATGCCATCCCTTACCGGGCGGACGGCAGGCGTGTGGTCAAGATTGGTGTGAATTTTGACAGTGCCACGCGGACGATTGGCGGGTGGAAAATAGCTAAAGCGGATTAGAAGAAGAAATTGTTTTGATTTTATTTCCTTCTTTCTCAAGTCATTTTCTTTTTTCTTTATATTATTGTTTTAACTTTGGCGCTATTAAGCAGATGCCTTTTCGAGTGCATGGGCAGAAATGAATAAGATACAGAAGTGAAAAAGAAGATGAAACGTTGTAATAAGATTACTGTAATATGGACATGTGCCATTGTAGTAGTGGCACTGTTTTGGGGAGTGGCATTGTATAATAATGCCCGGAAGGGACAAACTGTGGTCAAAGAGGTCGCGTTGCAAACTCTGCAGAAGGTTGCGGAGCAGGTGGTGAATCGGGAGTTTGATAAGCTGAGGGTGTATCATGTCTCTTGGGATAATAATGGAACAAAACAGACCAAGAGACAAGTAATAACAGAAGAAGGCGAATTTGAAGTGACGATAGATTCGCTGAAAGAGGCACAAGGGTTATATTTGTTGGAAGTTGTAGGATATAAAGCCGATATTCTGAATTGCTATGGGAAATTTCCATTGGAAAAGATTAGGTCTGAATGGCAAGAGGAAATGGATGCGCGGTACCGTGGCACAGTGTGTGTGCTTTCTTTGAAGATTACCCCATTGGGGAAAGATGTTTTTCAAGAAACATTTGCTGGAAATGAAACAATTTGTACTTCACAAAACAATTTGGGTACCTACTATCTGGACAACATGTATACGATGAGTCTGACTGCATACATGCAACCCGTTTTTTTGTATTGCATTGATTGGAAAGATAATGTACTGCTGATACTATCCTGCTTTTTGTGTATTTTACTGTTCGGATTGTTTTTTTATGTAAGGATTCAACTACATAAAAAGGAAAAGGCAACCGATGTATCGGAGAAGAACATCTACCTAATCGGAGAATCCAGTTTCGATGCCATAAACCATACTCTAACCAATAAAGAAGAAGTGAAATTTTGCCCTCCCCAAGCCGCAAAACTATTGCTTGCTTTTATAGCTACATCCGATTATTTCCTGACGTACGATGAAATAGCTGTAGTTTGCTGTTGGACCTTATCTGATACGGGATTGAAAGAACGTCGCAGAAAAGCAATTAACTCATTGCGCAAACTATTTGAAACGGATAAATCTGTCAAAATACTCGCTGTATCAGAAAAGCAGGGGTATCAAATTGTTATCTCTAAGTAGCTGAAATGTTAACCAAATAGGTGTTAAGGGGCGTGAAATTTTTTTCACGCCCCTTTTTGGTATGTTTGTTTATTATTTAGTTGCTGTTTTCCAATTTTTCCTTTTACCTTTATTGGCATAACAAAAAACAAAAATGCTATGAAACGCAAAATGAAGTTATTGGGAATTTTGGTTGTTAGTGCCATCGCGATTTTAGGTTATGCTGAAACTACTCATTCAGAAAGCTTGGATAATTTATTGTTGGAGAATATAGAGGCATTGGCGGCCGGTGAGACAGGATCTGGTGGTGCGTGTGTCGGAAGAGGTTCAGTTGTTTGTCCGCTTACCAAGGAAGGAGTCGAACATGTGCACATTTATTATAGCATGCCTCATTAGCTTGTCCGCACTATCCCTTTCCTCTTGTACGCAGAAAAAAGTAGCAACTTCTGTTGCCTACATGGATTTTCCGCAAACAATCGAGCTGAAAGCGAGGGTGCAGCCATTGGACACCGCTTTGTTCCGTTATCCGTTCCGCGTTCGGGTGCAGGGTGATAAGGCTGTGGTAATGGATTTGCATGGCACGGACTACTTTTGCCATGTTTTCCACTATCCGGGTTTCCGCTATTTTGCTTCGTTCGGCAAGCGGGGCGAGGCTCCCGAAGAGATGCTTTCTGCTGAAAATATCCGATGGCATGGTCAATCTCTGTGGGGACTTGATGCTGGTAAGTCCGTATTGACCAAGTATGATTTTACTTCGTCGGGTTGCTCAATCGTTCCTCAGAAAGTGATAAATATGGATGCTGACATGCTTCGCGTTTTAGACTTTGTGATGGTTGACGACTTTACCTTCATTGTTCCGGACGGATCTGGCAGTAGCCGCTTTTGCTGGGTAAACTATCAAGGGAAATTATTGCGCAGAACCGGTCAAATACCGTCAGCCAACGCGGAGGCTTTACAGAATGCCCGTCCTGCATTGGCTCAGGCATGGCGTAGCTTCATCGACTATAATCCCCGAAATGGAGTGCTGGCAGCAGTTACCCAGTTGGGCGAAGTACTTGAAGTCTTTAATTTGAAAGATAGTACGCATGTGGTACGCATTGGTCCGCACGGTGAACCGGAGTTTAAGATTTCTCAGGGTTATGGTATTCCTACGGGTATCATGGGATTTAGCGATGTCCAAGTGGCAGACAGTGCTATCTATGCGGTTTTTCATGGGCGCTCTTTTAAGGAAATTGCGCAAAATGTACAGCAAGGTGTCTATTTGCCGGATGGAGGACGGTATATCTATGTTTTTAGTCTGACCGGCGAACCTCTCTGCAGGTATGTGTTAGATCATTATGTTTATGGCATATCGGTAGATGAACAAAAAGGAATAATCTTGGCAACGGATGTGAATAAAGATGATCCGATAATAGAGTATAGTATGAAATAAAGTAAACTATAATATGGATGGAGAGGAACGGACGGTTCACGTTTGGTTGGTGCATCTCGTACCGTCCGTTCCATAACCCACCAAGAAAGGAGGTCGAGGCAAAGATAGTAATTTGAATTGAAAACAGAGTGTGTTTTCTGCCATTTCGATAGGTATGGCAAGAAAAGAGTTCTCCAAGATTTTTATATCTTGATTCTGGTACGCAAGCATTATGCTTGTGGTAAATGATAAAAAAAGAATAATCTTATACTAATAAAACTGAAGAGTAGTATGAAGAAAATGATTAAGATAGCTTTTGTTGCAGCATTTGCAGCGATTGCAGGATATGGAGTTTATGCAAATCAGAAAACAGATGTTATGTCTGATTTGGCATTGGCTAATATAGAAGCATTAGCAGATGGTGGTGAAGGTTCTGGTGATTGTTATGGTTGTGCTATATATGCAATTGGTATCTGTAAAGATTGGGGATGGGGTGGATGTAAAGGACAATCGCTTATACACTATGTTTAATTAATAAATATAAATCAAGAAATAGTATGAAAAAAATATTAATATTGTTTGTTGTTCTGTTTTCTTTAATCAGTGTAGAAAGATTGCATACTGTAGAAGATACTGAGCAGATATGTGAGTTGCTGTTAAAGAATGTAGATGCTATGGCGTCTGGTGCAGAGATTATAATAGGTCCATTTTGTATTCAAACAGATCGTACATGTTTTGTAGATTATGATGGCTTTTTTGTAAGAGGGTATCGTCAGTATTTCTAGTAATTCATTTTATTGGATAAATACAGAAAGTAATTCAGGAGAACTCTTCTTTGTTATTCAAAATAAAAGACAACGAAGAAGAGAATTCTCTTGATTATATGTTAATATACTAATATTTTTTTATTCTTTATTATGAAATATTTATTGGTTCTAATTTTAGTAGTTTCATTTTCATCATGTACAAATTATGATGAAAAAATGAGAAAATTTGATGCTTCATTTACAAAGATGCGTAAAATTACTTCTGCGAATGTCTTAAATCATGAATTAATTTTAGGGAGACCATATATTATTCATTATGCTGATTCATCGGTTGTTATCTATGATGATATAAATGATAGTATATTTACATTAATAGATTTAAGAGATAATAATTCTGTATATCATTTTGGAAAAAGAGGGGAAGGTAATAATGAATTCCTTCAGGTTTTTTCTTTGTGCTCTTTGTATGGAGATTCGTTAATTGGGGTATATGATGTTTATAAGCGGAACCTAGTGGAAATGAATCTACGGCAAATTAAACAAGGAAACATTCAATTTCCAGTGTTGATGCAGGATAGTCTGATGAGCTTAAATATATGCCCAACTCAATATGATACATATTTAGGATTAGGGTTTTATGAAAATAATATGTTTAGTCTTACTGGTAAGCATATTGGAAGTAGGTATTACTACGAGTATCCTTATCGTGATAAACAAGAAAAAGAAGTTAAAAATCGTTTAAGAGGAATGGCTTATCAAGGAACGTTATCTTCTAATAAATCATTGAATCGATTTGTCTTTGCTATAGGGTCAGCACCTATATTTTCATTGTATTCTGTAAATAAAGATAATATAGATAAATCATTTGAATTTGTAGGAGGATACCCTGAATATAAAACAGAAGATACAGGTACAACTAGGTCGGCCCCAATGAGTGTAGCTAATAAAATGGCTTTTATTAAAGCTTATGCTACAGAGAAGTATGTTTATCTACTGTATTCAGGAAATAGTTATAAGGAAGTTGGTGTAAAGGCTTTTAATGGAAAAATTATTTATCAGCTAGCTTGGGATGCCACTCCTATATGTAAGTTTGTCTTAGATTTTCCAATTATGAATTTTTGTGTATCAGATTCAGATGATACAATATATGCTTTAATGGATAAAGAGGAAGTAGAATTGGTTAAATATTCGTTGAATTTGTAGTTATGAATCGTATTTTATATATTTCTCTGTCAGTTATACTATTTATTTCTTGTGGAAATAAGGATCGAGAAATACTCGTAAAGTTAATGCAAGAGTGGAAAGGACGTGAAATATTGTATCCTAATGATATGCATTTTTTTATGCAAGGTCGAGATACTTTGAATGCAGATTCCATATGTATGTATAAGATAATAACCTATATAGATTCGATAGGTTGTATGAGTTGTAAATTGGGTTTATCACAATGGCAAGATTTTGCAGTAAATGTTGATTCTATATTTCCGAATACTGTGCATTTTCAGTTTGTTTTTCAGCCATATAAGCTTAATGAAATACGGCTTTTGTTAAAGAGAGAACGGTTTAATCATTCGGTATATATAGATAAAAATAATAAGTTTAATAAATTGAATAAATTTCCTTCTAATATGAATTTTCAAACTTTTTTGTTAGATAGAAATAATAGGGTTATTGCTATTGGTAATCCAATTTATAATCCTAAAGTGAAAGAACTCTATCTGAAGATTATTAAAGGTGAGAAGATAGAACGAAGAGATGAAAGTAAAGTGATAAAAACAGAAGTGGATGCCAGCAATATATCTGTTTCGCTGGGTCGTTTTGATTGGCAGGAGGAACAAAAAGCAACTTTTATATTGAAGAATGTGGGTGACAAACCATTGGTTATACAAGATGTTGCCACTTCTTGTGGTTGTACTACCGTAGCTTATTCAAAGGAACCGGCATTACCGGGTAAGGAAATAGCTTTGGAAGTGGTTTATAAAGCCGAACATCCGGAGCACTTCGACAAGACGATAACGGTATATTGCAATACAGAAAATTCTCCGTTGGTTTTGAAGATTAGTGGGGATGCAAAATAACTGATTGATGGGATGAAGGAGCGGCTGCAATTGAAAAAATGGTTGAATGGAATAACAAACGTATTATTCTGTCTGTGCCTGCTTGTTGTGATACTGATAGTATTGCAGGTGTTTGTGGTGACCTCCTTCAAGATACCGTCGGACTCGATGGAACCGTCGTTGCTGGCGGGTGATTGTATTCTGGTGGATAAATGTTCGGGTGGAGCACGCCTATTCAATGTGCTTGATGCCGTGGAGAAAAAGGAGGTGAAGATACAACGTATGTCCGGATGGAGAAATTATCAGCGGAATGATGTGTTGGTGTTCAATTTTCCTTATCCGGGCAGGTGGGACAGCATTGCGCTGGACGTGATGTTGTATTACGTGAAGCGCTGTATCGCCATGCCGGGGGATACGTTGGAGATAAGGAATACGCATTATCGTGTGTCCGGATTTGATGGTATCGCAGGAAATGTGCAGGCGCAGGAGGAATTGGATGAATTGATATCTTCGGGAATGACGGAGGAGCGGGGCCTTGTTCTTAAGAGCTTTCCCGATGGTGGCTGTAATGGGTGGACTATCAGCGAGTTTGGGCCTCTTTATATACCGGCCAAAGGCAGCGTGGTAGGAATGAATCCGGAAACACGGTTGCTGTATCGGAACGTGATAGAGTGGGAACAGAAAAAGAAACTGACATTGCATGGAGATTCGGTTCTGCTGGGGGACAGTGTGATACACAATTACCGCTTCTGTGAGAACTATTATTTCGTTTCGGGTGACAAGATGGTGAATTCAAAAGATTCCCGCTACTGGGGATTACTGCCGGAACCATTTATAGTGGGAAGGGCATGGCTGGTATGGAAGTCCGTCAGCCCGAATACTGGAAAAATGAGATGGAAACGTATCTTTAAAAGAATAGACTAAGATGAAAGTTCTGTTTAAATTGCTCTGGATATTATTGATTGCCGGGATATTGGAGGCTTGCAATGCTTCCGGCAGATTGGAGTACGCACTGGAGTGTGCTGCAACCAACAAAGGCGAACTGGAAAAGGTACTGGAATATTATAAAGATGAGCCTGAAAAATATAAAGCCGCTTGTTTCTTGATAGAAAATATGCCTTATCACTATGCCCTTGAAGGTGAAGAACTGGATTCTTTGAAAACAGTGCTGGCTTCGGCAGATGCTTATGGGGTGATGCTGAAGGATACTGCCGTACCGGATTGGGATTATTATACCCCTTCCGGATTGCAGAGAAAACCGGATGTACTGAATATAAGGGCTGAATTCTTGATAAATAACATTGATTTGGCTTTTGATGGTTGGAAAAAGCGTCCGTGGAATGCTTCCCTTTCTTTTGCAGATTTCTGTGAATGGCTGCTTCCCTATCGTATCGGAAATGAGACTCCGGACAACTGGCGGCAGATATACCATGACCGTTATTCCTTTTTGCTGGACGAGGTTTATACGGGTATCGATGTAGTGGAGGCGATTAGCGTAGTTTGGGAGTATTTGCAGAAGGAAGACCCTTACCGGTTTACATGGGTCTTTAACTATCCGCATTTGGGAGGAGAGTACCTGCTGCATAATCGTATCGGCAAGTGTCAGGATGCTTGTGATTTTATGATTTATGTGATGCGGGCCATCGGCGTCCCGGTAGCCTATGATTTCTATACTTTCAATGCGGAAACACGGAAAGGGCATGTGTGGAATGTGGTGAGGGATGTAACGGGTGTCTGCCTTCCTTTTACTTTCCCTTCCCGGAAGCCGGAACGGGGAAGTTTCTATATTGACAGTCGGCGCCCGAGCGTGGTTTACCGCCGGTGTTTTGGCAGACAATGGGACATGGATGGCGATTTTATGCGGAACCGGTCCGTACCGGCTGCTTTTAAGGATGTGTTTGCAAGAAAAGTGTCGGATAATTATTTTGATTCGAATCTGGAACTGCCGGTAGAAGGGATGGACGGGAATTATGTTTATGTGGGGTTGTTCAGTGCTTATGGGTGGCGGGGAATAGATTTTACTAAGGTAGAAAGTGGAAAAGCGCTTTTCAGGAATTTGGCTTCGAGGCAGGTTTATATATTGTTGGCATTCGCAAACGGGCAGTATCGCCCTATTGGAAATCCTTTTTATTTTGATGGCAAGGATATACATCCTTATGTTGCAGATACCTCCAAGTGCTATTCTGCTGAATTGTATCGGAAATACCCTCTTTCGGAACGTATCAGGAATTATATGGGAGGGATAAAAGACGGGCATTTTGAGGCGGCTTGTGATAAGGATTTTAAAAATGCGGAGTTGTTGTGTACTGTGAAAGATACGCCCGGTATCAATTATAATCACGTTATTCTTGAGAAACCGGTAAGGGGTCGCTATGCCCGTTTTTGTTCTTCGGCAGAGGGATATGCGGAAGTTGCCGAAATGCATTTTTATAAAGGAGAGGAAGAAATTGTCCCTATAGACAGTTGGGGAGATGCTCCGGCTACAGTGGGTACTTTTGCCCATCAGGTCCATGATAATGAGCCGTTGTCGTATTTCATTTCATCAAAACCCGGTGCAAGTGTAACGGTGGATTTTGGAAAGGTTGTTACTATAGACAATTTTATGTATATGCCCCGTAACGATGATAACTTTGTCAGGATAGGGGATTGTTATGAACTCTTCTATTGGGGAGAGGGCTGTTGGAACTCATTGGGGAAGAAAATGGCAGAAAAACCTTTTCTGCCATATGACGGGATACCATCGGGAGCTTTGCTCTATTTGCATGACAGTACCCGTGGAGAAGAAGAACTGATATTTCATATGGAAGATGGTAAGCAGGTATTTGTATCGGATTGTAAGGATTGATTGGACTGCCTTTCAGATTGGAATAGAAAAAATGGAATAGTGATATGAAACATTGGTGTGTATGGGTATGGTTTACAGCAGGTCTGTTTATGGCTTGTTCTTCGGAAAATCAGTGGTTGGACACAGCTTTGAATCTTGCCGGTGATAACCGTGCGGAGTTGCAAAAGGTACTGGACCGTTACAAGGAAGAGGACGGTGACAAATATCGTGCTGCTTGTTTTCTGATAGAGAATATGCCTTTTCATGGTGCTTACGAGGGAAAGGCCTTGGAGAATTACAGGAAGTATTTCAGTGAATACGTTTCATTTCCTTATTCCAGGCATGTGCAAGAGTTGATTGATTCCTTGAAAAGAGCAGATGGAGAATTTTCTATAAATCAATTGACTTATAAGAGGGACATTATGACGGTGGATTCCGCTTTTTTGGTCAATCATATAGAATGGGCATTCAAAGTCTGGCGGGAGCAACCTTGGGGAAAGCATGTTGATTTTGATACTTTCTGCGAATATATATTGCCTTATAGAATAGGGGATGAGCCGCTTTCTCTCTGGCGCAAAGAAATTTATGAGTGCTATAGCCCGATTTTGGATGAATTCAGGAAGACAGATGAGGCTGATAATCCTAAGGTTGCCGCCCAGTTGTTGATGGATACGTTGCGGAAAGCGAACTACCGGAATACGGCTCTTTTTCCGGTGGGGCCTCATTTGGGACCGGATGTACTGAAATGGCATACGGGCAGTTGCCGAGAGTTTACGGATGCCATGATATATGTGTTGCGGGCATTGGGCATTCCGTGCGGAGTAGATAGGGTGATGGTATTAGGAGACAACAATGCCTCTCATTTCTGGAATTTTGTTTTGGATAAGGAAGGAAAGACATACATTGCAAATCTTCCTTATGAAGAAGTATGGAGCAAAGCGGAAGAATATAGCATTTCGAGGGGAAAAATGTACCGGGCAACCTATAGTATTGATAAGGAGGCGGTACGGAAACTGGGGAAATATTCCGATGTTTACCCGGCATTCCGACGTCCGTTCTTCCGCGATGTCACTGCACTTTATACCGGTAGCAGGAATTGGACTGTAGCTCTTCCGGATTCTTTGCTTTCCGGACAGTTTCGTGAGGGGGATATGGTGTATTTGTGCCTTGCCAACAGACTACAATGGCAACCTATAGGATATACTTTCTTTAAGAAGGGGGAGGCTCGTTTTGAGGATGTGGGAGGCGGGGCGGTCTTTACGCTGGCTGCCTGGAACGGAAAGGAATACGCTGCAGTATCTTCTCCTTTTCTTCTGGAGCGTGAAACCGGAAAGATACGGTTCATTGTTCCGGAAGCTGAAAAGCAGGAATTGGTCTTGTATAGGAAGTGCCATCTTACTTTGAGTGTTCTTTTCAATGACCGGATGATTGGGGGAGTAGTGGAAGGAAGCGACCGGGCAGACTTTGGGTGGAAGGATACTCTACTTTTGATAAAGGAGGCTCCGTATCGGCTATATACTGTGGCCCGGTTGAAGTCTGATAAACCGTATCGGTATATGCGCTATAAGGGTGCTGACGGATGTTTCTGTAATATCTCGGAACTGGCTTTTTATGAGAATACGGAAGATACCATACCTCTATATGGGGAAATCATAGGTACTCCGGGAAGTTTTGAAGACAATACACATGAATATTTGAACGCATTTGACGGTAATCCGGATACTTCATTTGATTATATACATCCGGATGGAGGATGGACCGGGATGGACTTTGGAAGTCCCCATCGTGTGGAGAAGGTGGTGTATACTCCTCGTAATGAGGTGAATTTTATTTATAAAGGTAATTTGTATGAATTGTTTTATTGGGGTGGAGGAAAATGGAATTCTGTCGGGCGGCAAATGGCTGTGTCAGATTCTATTGTCTATTCAGGGTTTCAAGGTGCTTTATTTTATCTGAAGAATCACACAGCCGGTAAAGATGAACGGATTTTTGAATATAAAGACGGGAAACAAATCTTTTGGTGAATTATAGAATACTATTGAATATTTGATAGATAGAATGAATAATGTACGTAATCTATTGACTGGAAGTTTGGTCTACATTGCTTGTATAGTTTTATTGTCTTTGGCATGTAACGTTTCTTCCGGACTTCCTGTAGCTGATGTTATAGGGCAATGGCTCTATTTCGATAAAAGTGCATTGGTAGTTGCAGGATGTCTGTTGATGGCTGGATTGATGATGGAAAAAAGGTATTTTCTTTTTATACCGGTTTCGTGGGTATTGGTAATGCTGGGGGGCATTGAGGCTGTTTGGGGATTGAGTCAGCTTTATGGTTATGCTGTGTCCAACCATTCCTTGTATGTATTGACAGGTTCTTTCTTCAATCCGGGGCCTTATTCCGGCTATTTGGCCATGATACTTCCGGTCTGTCTGTATCAATGGCTGACCAAGAGGGGGGAGATTCTCTGCTCTGACCGGAATGATGGAAGAAGATGGGAAAAGGTGATGGATAAGGCTGGAACTATGGTCACTGGTGGTGTGATGCTGCTTATCCTTTGTGTGCTTCCGGCAGGAATGAGCCGTTCGGCATGGTTGGCGGCAGGAGTTTCCTGTCTGTGTGTATATGCTTGGCATATGGATTGGACGGATAAGTTCAGATTATTATGGCAGCAGCAAAGGCAGCGTGTGGTGATGGTAGTGGTCGGTGGATTCTGTGTCTTGCTATTGGCGGGCTATTTACTGTTTGTCTTGAAACCCGATTCTGCACGTGGCCGTCTTTTCATGTGGAAGATAACTTGTCGTGCTATTGCAGAAAAGCCGTTGACCGGATATGGGATTCATAATTTCGCAGCAGCCTATGGAAATGCGCAGGAAACTTATTTTGCAGCAGGTGATTATGAACCGTGGGAGGAACGTGTGGCGGGAAGTCCGGAATATGCATTCAATGAATATCTGCAGGCTGCGGTCGAACTGGGCATTCCTTTGGCGGTATGTCTATTGGTTGTGGTCGTGCTGTGTTTGTATAGGGGAGTCCGTAAAGGACGTTATGGTATCTGTGGGGCTATTCTTTCTTTGATGATATTCTCTTTTTCCTCCTATCCGCTACAACTTCCGGTATTTATCGTTACATTTGGAGGATTGCTTGTGGCGTGCTTGTCCGGTGCCGACCGTTGGCAATGGTTGGGGCTGGCTGTATCAGTAGGCATCATTGGCGGTTTTCGCCTGAAGAATGACTTGCAAGTGGAGCAGGCCTGTCGGGAGTGGATGAATGCGCGGGTGCTGTATAATGCAGGTGCGTATCAATCGGCAGAGAAAGAGTACGGGCGCCTTTATCCTCTGTTGAGGGACCGGGCATCTTTCTTGTTCGAATATGGGCATGGATTGCACAAGCAGCAGCAGTTCAGTAAATCCAACCGTATTTTGAAAGAAGCTTTACAGCGTAGTTGTGACCCCATGATACTGAATGTGATAGGCAAGAACTATCAGCAGATGGGTGATTGCTTGTCAGCGGAAGACTGGTTTATCCGTTCCACCCATCGTTTGCCGGGACGTATTTATCCCTATTATCTGCTTGCGAAGCTTTATGCGGAACCAAGCTTCAGGCAACCGGACAAGTTTGAAAAAATGAAGTGGATGGTATTGACGAAAGAGCCGAAAGTGCATTCTACGGCAATACGACAGATGAGGGAGGAAATAAAAAAGATTCAGCTTATTTTTGTCCATATTAAAAAAGATGAATAAAAACGGAAAGTGTTAATAATGAGTGAACTAATTGCTAAAGTGCTATGAAAAAAGTGTCCACATGCAAATATCGGTTCGTTTTTTTGAAACGATTAATTTTATCAATTTATAATTGAGTATGAATATGAAGACACAGAACTATCGATACCTGCTATGCATGGCCGTTGCCCTGCTTGCCGCCTGCTCCGATGCCGGAAAGGGAAAAGAGTCCGAGGAAGGGGTGGCAACCGTCCTGCCAAGTGAAAGCAATGAAGTGACCGTGAAAGTCCTGAAGCGGGCGACCTTTGAGCATGAACTGGTGAGCAACGGAAAAGTAACCGCCGGTGCCATGGCGGATTTGCGTTTTGAGACCACCGGTGTAGTGGCACACATCTACGTGAAGAACGGTGACCCGGTGCGCAAAGGGCAGAAACTTGCCGAACTGGATAAGTTCCGCCTGAAGAACAAGACCGCGCAGGCCAAGGATGCCTTGGAAAAAGCGGAACTTGAGCTGCAGGATGTATTGATAGGGCAAGGCTATCCGGTGGGGGATGCCTCCAAAGTACCTGCTGACATCATGAAGCTGGCCCGCGTGAGGAGCGGTTACGACCAGAGCCTCGCCCAGTATGAGCTTGCCGCGTATGAAGAGGAACACGCCACGCTGGTTGCGCCTTTTGACGGGGTAGTGGCGAACCTGTTCTCCAAACCGTTCAACGAGGCAAGTACCTCGGAAGCCTTCTGCTCCATTATCGGCACTCAAGGTATGGAGGTGGACTTCACGGTGCTGGAAAGCGAACTGCCGTTGATAAAGAGTGGCGACAAGGTGATTGTTACCCCTTATTCGGATGCCGGTTCCAAACAAGAGGGCCGCATCACCCAAATCAATCCTCTGGTAGATGATAAGGGAATGGTGAAAGTAAAGGCATCCGTCAATGGCAGGGGACGTCTGTTTAGCGGCATGAATGTGAGGGTAAATGTACACCGTTCTCTGGACGGTCAGCTCGTGATACCCAAAAGTGCCGTCGTACTGCGTTCGGGTAAGCAAGTCGTCTTTACCCTGAAAGACGGAAAGGCGCAGTGGAACTATGTGCAGACCGGACTGGAGAATGCGGAAAGCTACAGCATGGCCGACGATGCCCTGAAAGAAGGCGATACGGTCATCGTGACGGGAAATGTGAATTTGGCACATGAGGCGCCGGTGAAGGTGGTGGAAAATTGAAAGATGAGAATTGAAAGTAGAAAATTCATAATTCACAATTTAAATTCATAATTGAAAATTGATAAAGTTCTTGATACAGCGGCCTATTGCCGTACTGATGGCATTTACAGCATGCTTCATTGTCGGGCTGGTGACTTACTTCACCTTGCCGGTATCCTTGCTGCCCGATATTGCCATCCCGGAAATTACAGTGCAGGTGTCGGCGCAGAATACCTCGGCGCGTGAATTAGAGAATACGGTGGTGAAACCTCTGCGGCAGCAGCTCATCCAGGTGGCGAAACTGAAGGACATGGACAGCGAGACGCGCGATGGTGCAGGCATCATCCGCCTGGGCTTCGACTTCGGTACGAATACCGACCTTGCCTTCATAGAAGTGAACGAGAAGATTGACGCCGCCATGAACTATCTGCCCAAGGATGCCGAACGCCCGAAGGTGATAAAGGCAAGTGCGACGGACATTCCTGTCTTCTACCTCAATCTGACTCTAAAAAATGACAGTGCATACGGCAAGGTGGACGAACGCGCGTTTCTTGATTTGTGCGAGTTTGCCGAAAATGTCATAAAGCGTCGCATCGAGCAGTTGGCGGAAGTGGCAATGGTGGATGTCACGGGTTTGGTCGAACGCCAGTTACAGATTGTGCCCGACCCGGATAAGCTTGCTGTGTTGGGGCTCTCCATTGAAGACATAGAAAACGTGCTGGCGCAAAACAACGTGGAGCCGGGCAGCATGACCGTGCGCGACGGCTACTACGAATACAACATTAAGTTCTCCACCCTGCTGCGGACAGAGGAGGACGTGAAGGGCATCCTGCTGCGAAAGGAAGGACGTATCATCCGCTTGGGAGACTTCTGCCGGGTAGAGATTGTTCCTGCCAAGGAGAAAGGTGTCTCCATGAGCAATGGCAAGCGTGCCGTTACCCTTGCCGTCATCAAGCAGGCGGACGAGAATATGGAAGACATGAAGCTTGCCATCAACAGCACGATGGACTACTTCAAGAAAGTATATCCCGACATTGATTTTAGCATCAGCCGTAACCAGACGGAGTTGCTGGACTATACCATCTCCAATCTTCAGCAAAATTTGTCGTTGGGTTTCCTGTTCATCTGCATTGTGGCGGTACTCTTCTTGGGTGACATCAAATCACCGTTCATCATCGGGTTGAGTATGGTGGTATCTATTGTCATCTGCTTCCTGTTCTTCTACTTGTTCAAGATGTCACTCAATATCATTTCTTTGTCGGGATTAATCCTGGCGTTGGGTATGATGATTGACAGCAGCATCATTGTGACGGAGAACATTTCGCAGTATCGCGAACGGGGCTATTCGTTGCGGCGGGCTTGCGTGACGGGTACGGGTGAGGTGGTGACGCCGATGCTGAGCTCATCCCTGACCACGGTTGCCGTGTTTGTGCCGCTGATATTTATGAGCGGCATTGCGGGAGCGCTTTTCTATGACCAGGCATTCTCTGTTACGGTGGGGCTGCTGGTTTCCTACTTCACGGGTATCATGCTGCTGCCGGTCCTCTATATGCTGGTCTACCGGACGGGGTTGCGCGGCAGGTCGTGGTTCTCCCGCATCCGCATCAACAATCCGTTGAAGGAACATACGCTGGACCGTTTTTATGATGCGGGCATCGACTGGGTATTTTCCCACAAGACGGTAAGTATCATATTCTGTGTGGTTTCTATTCCTCTTTGTGTCTTTCTGTTCTATTCCGTCGGCAAGGAGCGTATGCCGCAGATAGACCAGAATGAACTGATAGTCCACGTGGAATGGAACGAAAACATACATGTGGACGAGAACCGGCATCGTGTGAATGTGCTGTTCGGCCAGTTGCTGGACAAGACAGTGGAACAGACGGCTGCCATAGGCCAGCAGGACTATCTGCTGAACCGTGAGCAGGCTCTCTCTTCTTCGGAGGCGGAACTGTATTTCAAGACTTCCTCGCCTGACGGGATTGCTCCCTTGCAGAAACAGGCGGTCGAGTGGCTGACACGGGAATATCCGTTGGCGACAGTCTCCTTTTCTCCACCCGAAACCGTGTTCGAGAAGCTTTTCGTGACCGGGGAGGCCGATGTGGTGGCGGAACTTTATGCCCGCAATAAGGAGAAGGCGCCGGCGGCGGAAGAATTGCGCGGACTGGAACAACAGTTTGCGGAGCTTACGGGGACAGCGCCCGTAGGCATCGCTTTCGAGAACCAGCTTGACATAAGCATCCTGCAGGAAAGGCTGTTGCTCTATGACGTTTCGTATGACGAGCTTTACCGTACGCTGCGGACGGTATTCAAGGAGAACAGCGTAGCTATGCTCCATTCCTACCAGCAATACCTGCCTATCAGCATTGTGGGCGAGGAACGGACAGTGAACGAGGTGCTGCAGCAGACATTGATACAGACCCGTCCGGACAGTAAGGGCGAAGTGGAGCATATTCCGCTTCGGGAGCTGGTAAAGGTGCGTCCGGCCGAGGATTTGAAAACGATTACGGCAGGACGCAACGGTGAATATATACCGTTCCGTTTCTATGAAGTGGACGATGCTCCGGAGTTGATGGAAAAGGTGAAGCGGGAGGCAGATGCCACGGGTGACTGGGATACGGCCTTCTCCGGCAGTTTCTTCTCCAACCGCCAGATGCTGGACGAGTTGGTGGTGATTCTTTTCATCTCTATCCTGCTGATGTATTTCATTCTTGCCGCCCAGTTCGAAAGCTTCGTGCAGCCGCTCATCGTGCTGCTGGAAATTCCGATAGATGTGGCGTTCGCCTTGTTGCTGTTGTGGATATGCGGGCATACCCTGAACCTGATGTCTGCCATCGGACTGATTGTGACGTGCGGTATCATCATCAACGACTCCATCTTGAAGCTGGATGCCATTAATGAATTACGGAGGGCTGGTATGCCGTTGCTCGAGGCCATCCACGAGGCGGGGCGCAGAAGGCTCCGGCCCATCATCATGACATCGCTCACCACCATTTTCGCTATGGTTCCGCTGCTGTTCTCGTTCGACATGGGCTCGGAGCTGCAGAAGCCGCTTTCCATAGCAATGATTGGGGCTATGTCTGTAGGAACACTGGTCAGTCTGTTCATCATCCCGTTGATATATTGGTTTATTTATAGAAAAGAAAGAGCATGAAGAAATTAAGTCTTATACTTTTGTTCAGTCTGGGAGCCTTTTCCGCTTTTGCCCAACAGCGGATAACGCTCGATTTGCAGCAGACCATTGCCCTGGCGAATGACAGTTCGCTGGAAGCCTTCCGTACCAAGAACATGTATCTGGCCGGTTATTGGGAATACCGCACCTATAAGGCAAACCGCCTTCCCAGCCTGACGCTGAACATGACTCCGGCACAGTACAACCGCGATATCACCAAGCGTTACGACTCCGAACAGGACCTTGACATCTATCGCAGCCAGCAATCCTTCTATGCATACGGCAATCTTGCCGTCAGACAGAATTTCGACTTGACGGGCGGTACGTTCTATCTGGATACGGAGCTGGGCTATATGCGGAGCTTCGGTGGAAACAAGTATACCCAGTTCACCAGTGTTCCGGTTCGTTTGGGCTACTCGCAGAGTCTGGTCGGTTACAATCCTTTCCGTTGGGAACGCAGGATTGAGCCGCTGAAGTACGAAAAGGTGAAGAAGGAGTATATTTACAATGCAGAGCGAGTATCCGAGCAGGCCACTACCTATTTCTTTGCGCTTGCCATGGCGCAGGCGGAATATGACCTGGCCAAGGACAATGCCGTCTCCACCGATACCCTCTACCGCATCGGTATGCAGCGCCTGAAGATAGCCGCCATCAGCCGTGCCGACCTGCTGACGCTGAAACTCGACGTGGTGAACGCCCGCAATACTTTGCAGAATGCCGCCAGTGCCTTGAAGCGCGCCATGTTTTCGTTGGCATCTTTCCTGAATATGGAGAAGAACACGGATATCAGGGTGTCGCTTCCGGGACGTCCGAGGGCGCTGACCATACCGGTTGATGAGGCTTTGCTGGCCGCTCAAGCCAACAATCCGGAATTTCTGGGGCTTCGTCAGGAAGTGCTGGAAGCCGAGCAGACAGTAGACAAGACGAAGAAGGAATCGCGCTTCAACGCCAGCATCAACGCCAGCGTCGGCTTCAACCAGGTGGCAGAGAAATTCGGTGAAGCATACAGGCATCCCATGCAGCAGGAGATGGTGTCGGTCAGTGTCTCCATTCCACTGGTGGATTGGGGCGTGAGGAAAGGCAAATACAACATGGCGAGGAACAATCTGAACGTGGTGAAGACTTCTGCCCGGCAGAGTGAAATCAGCATTGAGGAGGAGGTTATCATGACCGTCAGTGACTTCAACGTCCAGCAAGCCCTCGTCGCCAGTGCCGAAGAGGCCCTCGACCTTGCCATCCTGGCGTATAACGAAACCCGCCAGCGCTTCATTATCGGCAAGGCAGACATCAACAGCCTGACCCTCTCGCTGAACCGCCAGCAGGAAGCGCAACGCAATTACATCTCCGCCTTGCAGGACTACTGGCTGAATTATTACAAGATACGGAAACTGACGTTGCACGACTTTGCCAGCGGATTTTCGCTGTCGGAAAAATTTGATTATAATAACTGATGAAACGAGTTTCTTCCTTCACCGTCATAGTGGCGTTTGTCTGCCTTGCTTTGGTAGGGGTGGCGTTGATACCGCTGCTCCCCGTCAAGCTGAATCCGTCACGCAGCCTGCCCGGCTTCACGGTGGGTTTCAGCATGCCTGGCACTTCGTCGCGGGTGGTGGAGATGGAAGTGACCAGCAAGCTGGAATCCATGCTGGCGCGTATCCGCGGAGTGAAGCGGCTGAACTCCACCTCGGGCAACGGCTACGGCAACATTACTGTGGAGCTGGACAAGCATGCCGATGTCGAGGCAGTCCGCTTCGAAGCTTCCACCATCATCCGGCAGACGTGGCCCCAATTGCCCGAAGGTGTCAGCTATCCCACCATTCACATGAAAGTGCCCGACGAGAACGCCTCACGCCCCTTCATGTCCTTCACCCTGAACGCCCCCTCCACCCCGATATTGATTCAGCAGTATGCCGAGGAGCATATCAAGCCGCGGCTGGCAAATATTCCGGGTATCTATAAGGTGGAACTCAGCGGTGCCACGCCCATGGAGTGGAGACTGGAATATGACAGTGAACAGTTGCGCTTGCTGGGTGTGGCACTGTCGGACATCAGCGAGGCAGTACAGCGGCATTACCGGAAGGAATTTCTGGGTACGCACAATGTGGATACAGGTAACGGTAGCCGGGAATGGATACGCCTGGCACTGGTGCCGGAGAGCAACTCCCTTGGTTTTAATCCTGCTGCCATCACCGTGACGGCTACCGACGGGAAACTGCTCCGCTTGGACGAACTGGTGTCGGCTGTCCGTATGGAGGAGGAGCCGCAAAGCTATTACCGCATCAATGGGCTGAATTCCGTCTATCTATCCATTACTGCGGAAGAAACTGCCAACCAGTTGCAACTGAACCGTGCCGTGATGGACGAGATGGAAGCTGTTCGGCAGGTACTTCCTGTCGGATATGAAGTGCATACCAGCTATGATGCGACCGAGTACATACGGGAAGAACTGGACAAGATTTACTTCCGTACCGGTTTGACGGTACTCATCCTGCTTGTATTCGTATGGCTCATTACTCGTAAGTTGAAATATCTTTTTCTGATAGTTACCAGCCTGGCTGTAAATATAGCGGTGGCACTTATCTTCTACTACCTCTTCGGACTTGAGATGCAGCTTTATTCGCTGGCGGGTATCACTGTCTCGCTGAATCTAGTGATAGACAGCACCATTGTCATGACCGACCACATTCTGCATCGGCGTAATCTCAAGGCCTTCCTGTCGGTGTTGGCGGCAACCCTCACTACGATGGGTGCGCTTGTTATCATTTTCTTCCTTGACGAGAAGATACGGCTCAACCTGCAGGACTTTGCAGCGGTAGTGATCATCAATCTGGCTGTTTCCTTGATGGTGGCGTTGTTCTTTGTTCCGTCGATGATTGAGAAGATAGGACTGGTGAGGCGGATTACGGGGAAGAAGAGGCGTCTTGTCTTGCCGGGGCTGACGCAAACATTCAAAACAAGGTTGGGACGGATTTTCAGACGTTTCCCCGTTTATTTCTCCTGCTGTTACTCTGCTCTCATCCGTTTTCTATGCCGTTGGCGCTGGGCTGTATGCCTGCTGTTACTGTTGGGTTTCGGTCTGCCCGTTTTTCTGTTGCCCGGCAAACTGGAAGGAGGGGGAAAATGGGAAGCTGCTTACAATAAGGTATTCGGTTCGGATACCTATAAGGAGTCGGTGAAACCCGTTGTGGACAAGGCGCTGGGCGGCAGCTTGCGGCTTTTCATACAGAAGGTGTACGAAGGCAGTTACTTCACCCGTAATGAGGAGGTGGTGCTCTATGCCAACGCCAACCTTCCCAATGGCAGCACCCTCGAGCAGATGAACACTTTGATGAAACGTATGGAGACCTACCTCAGCCGGTTCAAGGAAATCAGGCAGTTTCATACTTCCATTTACAGCCCCCGGCGTGCCAGTATGCAGATTTATTTCAAGAAGGAAGTCCGGAACAGCGGTTTTCCCTATACACTGAAAGCCAATATGATAAGCAAGGCACTGGAACTGGGAGGCGGCAGCTGGGGCATCTACGGATTGCAGGACCAGGGGTTCAGTAATGACGTCCGCGAGAGTGCCGGCTCCTACCGCATCAGGATGTACGGCTACAACTACGACGAACTCTATGAGTGGGCGGAGAAGCTGAAGGCCAAGCTGCTGACGCACCGGCGTATCAAGGAAGTGCTCATCAATTCGGAGTTCTCCTGGTGGAAGGATGACTATCAGGAATTCTACTTCAACCTGAACAAGGAGCGCATGGCGCAAGAGGGCATCGACGCGCAAGTGCTTTTCTCTGCGGTGCGCCCCATCTTCGGCAAGAATCTGGAGATTGGCTCGGTAGCGGCCGAGCAGGGAACGGAGAAAATCAAGCTCTCTTCCCGCCAGTCTGCCGAATATGACATCTGGGCGATGCAGTTCTTTCCCTATGGAGTAGGAAACGGCAAGCATTACAAGCTTTCCGAACTGACTACTGTGGAAAAGGGACAGATGCCGCAGGAAATTGCCAAAGAAAACCAGCAGTACCGCCTCTGCCTGCAATACGAATATATCGGCTCCAATGAGATGGGCAACAAGATACAGAAACGTGTCCTGGAGGAGTTCAACAAACTGTTGCCGATGGGTTATACAGCCGAGTCGGACAGCAACAGTTGGTCATGGGGCGAGAAGGACAACCGCCAATACCTGCTTCTGCTGGTGGTGATAGCCATCATCTTCTTTACGACCAGCGTTCTGTTCAACTCCCTGAAGCAGCCGCTTGCCATCATCTTTGTGATTCCGGTTTCTTATATCGGGGTATTTCTTACTTTCTATTGGTTCCGGCTGAACTTCGACCAGGGCGGTTTTGCCTCGTTCGTCCTGCTGTGCGGCATCACGGTGAATGCCAGCATCTATATCCTGAACGAGTACAACAGCATCCGACGTCGTTTCCCCCGTCTTTCCGCTCTTCGTGCCTACGTCAAGGCGTGGAATGCGAAGGTCGTTCCTATTTTCCTCACGGTAGTTTCTACCATTCTGGGATTTATCCCTTTCATGATAGGTGAGGACAAGGAAGCTTTCTGGTTTCCATTGGCGGCGGGTACCATTGGCGGACTGGTGATGTCCGTCATCGGTATCTTCTTTTTCTTGCCGGTTTTTGTGCTGAAACAGCGTGATTTTCTTAGGAAATGATTACTTTTGCTCGATTTTGTTACCTGAATGGATACTTGAATTTTAAATATGGAAAGTGCGGAGTACTCTTTGGATGAGTTATTATGTCAGTCTCTTCTGTTGTTTCGTCAGTATCGGTTTTATGATGCTCCGGAATGTGGAGAAAAGGCATTCCGGGTATTGGAGGAAGCCCATGTATGGATGGGGCGTACGCAAGAGTGTGTGGATATGGCGAAATGGGGGTGCGTGATAGAGTGTCTTGCGCAGAAATACTACATAGAAGATGATACGGATGCGATTCTGGAAGAAATTGATGCTGCTTTGGTTGCGCATTGGAAGAGGATAGAGAAAATCCATGCAGAAGTCACCACCGTTTATTTATGGCTGGGGTACTATTTCCTGCTACGTTTCAGAAACCGGGAATCCCGTTCCCATTCCCGTTGTAAACAGATAATGTCCAGCTTGTTGTGTGCTTTGGTCGAAATCTTCCGTAAGGTGGAGAAGGGGGGAGCCCCGACAGAAGTCTTGTCACATCTTTCGGTAGATGTTTGGGGAGAGACCGTCTGCTGGATGGAGCAGGTACATGATTCCCGTCTTTGCGAGAAGCAGTCGTCAGCTTTGCTGGCACAACTCTATAACCTGAAAAGTGTGGAGTTGGAAAAAGGTCCGGGAAAGCAGGATGCTTTGCTCCAGCAGATTCTGGAGTTTTATTGCTTTTAAGGGAAAATTATCTCTGCTTAGTTTTATCATTTCTGCTTCCACACTTCCACCTACTTCCTGCATCCCTTTATTCATCGGCATTACAAGTGCTGTGGAAGCAACTCAAAAAGGAGGTTGTGTCAAAATGCTGACACAGCCTTTTTTTATGCGCAAAGCCCAGACTTTCTCAAGCCCGGGCTTTGTTATTACCCAAAGTTTTCGTATCTTTAGGCATAAAGTTTTTCGTTATGGCAAAGTTACATTTTCGTCCTTACATTCCCAACCAAACCGTTCTTTTTCCACAAAGAATTGATGAAAACATAGCTGCGAACGACCCGGTCCGCATCGTGAATGCTGTTATTGACAACCTCAATCTTGAGAGTTTCAAGAAGCTTTATAAGGAAACGGGCCGTTGTCCTTATCATCCTAAAATGATGCTTAAGGTGATAATCTACGCCTACATGAATAATATCTATTCTTGCCGTAAAATAGAGAAGCACCTCCTTCGTGACATTCATTATATTTGGCTTGCCGGTAATGAGCATCCGGATTTTATCACGATCAACCGTTTTCGTAACCGTGTAAAGGAGGAAATAAATAATGTATTTACCCAGTTGATTTTTGTCCTTGCCGATAAAGGTTTCATCAGCCTTGATGTGGAGTATATTGACGGCACCAAGATTGAATCCAAAGCCAACAAATATACTTTTGTCTGGCGCAAGACAGTCGAACGGAACCGTACGAGACTAATGGATAAAATCCGTATTCTCTTGGAGCAGGTGGATGAAACCATTGCACAGGAGAACTCTATAAAAGACACATCCGTGGAGTTTACTTCCTGCAGGCTCTCTGACATAGTGGATGAACTTAAAGAAGCCCTGGAACGCCAGCCTGCAACAAAGGATAAGGAAGAAAAGAAAGCCCTGCGCAAAAAGAAGAAGCAGGTCAGGGAACTTGAAGGGTATCGTGACAAGCTGATAGAATATGACAATCACCTTGATACCCTTGGAGAACGTAACTCCTATTCCAAGACCGATCCTGGTGCCACATTCATGCGCATGAAAGAAGATGCCATGAAGAACGGGCAGACCAAACCCGGATATAATCTGCAAATAGGTACTGAAAACCAATTTATCACAGACTTCCGTCTGTTTCCCAACCCTACCGATACACTGACCCTCATACCTTTTTTCCACTCTTTCCAGTACCGCTATAACCGTTTACCGAATATCTGCGTGGCAGACTCCGGTTACGGTTCGGAAGAAAATTACCGGTTCATGCAGGAGAATGGGATAGAAGCCTTCATCAAGTACAATTACTTCCATAAAGAACAGCGTCCCCGTTATACTCCCAACCCGTTCCATGCCGAAAGTCTCCATTACAATGCCCAAGAGGATTATTACGTTTGTCCTATGGGACAGCACATGAACCGTATAGGAACCAAACGTGACAAGACAGCGAGCGGATACATCACCGAAAGTGCCCGGTATAAAGCAAAAAGATGCGAAGGTTGCCCTTTGCGTGGCAGTTGTTTTAAAGCTCGGGGGAACCGTATTATAGAAGTCAACCACCGATTAAATCAATACAAACGGCAGGCACGGGAAAGGTTGCTCTCAGAAGAAGGTATCAAGCATAGAGGCAGGAGGTGTATAGAACCAGAAGCTGTGTTTGGACAAATGAAATACAACATGGCATACAGAAGATTCCGGCATGTGGGAGAAGACAAGGTTACAATGGACTTTGCTTTCTTTGCTATAGCCTTTAATATCAAAAAAATGTGTGCTAAACTGATAAAAGAAGGAAAGGGGCTCATTACAGTTGCCAAATATTTGTTTATGGGACTATTTATAACCCGATATAATTGGAATATAGCAACTTGCTGCCAAATGCATGAGGAAAAAGTAGCATAGCCAAAAGAAAATATAGCAGAACTTAAAATATAAAAGAGGTTGTGCCAACGTTTTGACACAACCTCAGCGGAAATACGCCGGAAGGTAAGTTAATATCTTGTTTGTTAGTGTATTAATAGAATGTGCAGCATTTTGCAAATATCTTGTTTACACGATAAGCGTTTCGTGTAAACACGGTATTAACTTCGTAAAAGACCGTTTACCGATAGACTGCAGCTGGGCTCATAATAGGAATAAGATAGGTGCACAGTATGGGGAAACTATGAGTATAATAGGTGTTCAACGGTTATGAAGCACCTTGTTGACGGTCGTTAGTCGAGTGGTTGACGGCCGTTGGCAGAGCGCATCACGGCCGATAGGCGCTGATAACTCCGTACAGAAAATGGAAAGGAAGCCTATGTAAGGGGAAACAAGCTCTGAGCTATTTGTTTTGTTTGCCACATTTATCTTGTTTTTGTACATTGTTGAAGCGGTTTTTTGTATCTTTGAAGGGAGAGGCCGTAAAAAAGCTTATTCTCATCCAAAGTTTAATTATATATACATGGATTATGAAGCGATGTATAGTACTGTTCATAACATTCTGCTGTGCAGTTGTTTCTAATGCGTAGACAAATGGCATTGTGACTGATGGGGAAAAAGGATTGCCGTTGGCTGGTGTGAATATTTATCTCCAAAAGGATTCTGTGGGCATAGGAGTTATACGTAATGATAATCTGGTAAAGAACATGTTCATATGAAAAAACTGCTATATCTTGGACTTTTGTCCGTTTGCGTACTGTTAGGTTCTTGCGTAGAGAAGAACGTATTCAATGCTTTTGATAAGGTAGAGAGGTATATGGATGTATATTCTGACAGTGCATTGCTGCTGTTGGAGCAAATTCCTCATCCGGAGAAGCTTCGTGGAAAGCAGCGGGCAGACTATGTGCTGCTGTTGACACAAGCCCGTGATAAGAACTATCTGGATAGCATGCAGTCGGATTCGTTGATAAAGTTGGCGGTAGATTATTATAAGAATGGGGGTGATAACGTGAAAGCGGGGAAGGCATTGTTTTATTATGGCAAAGTGATGGATTTGCAGGGGAATGATACGCTGGCTATGCAAGCCTATTTGAATGCTTTGGCTAAATTGGAGAAAACGGAAGAGTATAAGCTACAAGGCTTGGCATATGAGTATATCGGTATTTTGAATGCAGATAGAAAGCTACACAAAGATGCTCTTGATAATTATCAAAGTTCGGTATATTGTTTTCAAAAGGCAGCCGATACTTTAGGGGTTATATATGCTTATCGGGATATTGCTCGTATTTATTATGTAGAACAACAATATGACAGTGTTTATAACTACATCAATAGGGCTTTGTCCTTGTGTGAAGAAAAGAAAGGATGTATCGATTTTGAACGAGTAACTCCTTCTTTGTTACAAGTAAAAGGAATTGCAAAAAGAAATGAGGGAGATTTGGAAAATGCAATAATCTTGTTGAAAACTGCGGTAGAGACTGAACAAGATAGGCATTCTATGCATCACTGTTCAATGTCATTGGGGAACATTTATTTAAATCAAAATAAGTTGGATGAGGCAAAAAGATATTTTACTTTAGCTTTGAAATCAGAAAGGCCTCGTACTCTGGCAGGGGCATACCACTATTTGTATCTGTTGGAAAAGAGGCAGAAAAAGTATGCAATGGCTCTCTATTTCAAAGAGAAGTCTGATTCGTTGTTGTCCGTTGACCTGGATGCTAAACAAGCATCTCAAATTTTGACTTTGCAACGTAAATATGAAAAAGGAAAGCTTCTTTTAGAAAAGCAACAAGTTGAACACGAAAAGAAAATACAGTTTTATTTTGGGATGGTAATCGTTTTATTTATTATCCTATTATGTCTTGTTTTGTATTTTCTTTTAAGAAAAAGATACAAAGAGATGTTCCGGAAAAATATGCAAGTAATAAAGGAGAATGAGTGCATGATTAAACGATATGTTTATGAACTTGATGTGTTGAAACAAAAAGCAGGTGAAACAGCGGAAACAAATAGAGAGAAGGTTGGTAAATTGAATCAAAAGATTTTGCTGTTGGAGAGTGAGAATAAAAAAATACGTGAAAATGTATGTGTAAATGGTGTTTATCTCTTGGATCAATTGAAGAAGGAAAAGCTGATTGTGAAGAATATGACCAAACAAGAGAAAGAAC
>ERZ773108.1244-NODE-1244-length-26337-cov-4.886462_pt1 | contig 26337 bp, 30 predicted proteins | sample MGYA00580570_ERZ773108 | MGnify/ENA primary metagenome ERZ773108 (study PRJEB29015, sample SAMEA2737840) | human gut metagenome | biome: human gut; feature: human-associated habitat; material: faeces | place: China | collected 2012 ...
TCCGGCTTCCAGCGGCGTCGCAGCTCGTTGAGTTCTTTTTGGTTCATTGGTTTTAACAGACCTTTCGTTATGATATTTGGTTGGTAGTACTGTGGCAGTTCAGTATAGAAAAACGGGAAAGACGGTCAAGCCCAAACGCACTTGACCGCCTTGAACAAACTATATCGAGAGCAGAAAGATTTATTGCGACTCCTCAAGGAAAGAAGAAGTTGATTCTAAGCGGTCATTTGCTAAATGGTTCCGTTTCTTCATTTACCCAACCGCCATCGTACAGGTCTTGCCACGCATGGGATATAGGTAAAAGTTCATTTCCGTTAATGTCATATATGCCATAAACGTATTTCCCGCTACTTCCCATTATTGATCCTTGCTGAGTCTGATGATAAAAAATCAGGTATTCTCCGTCGGATGTCAAGCCATAAAAACCCGATGCCCAATTTCCAACGTCATTTTGCTGCATAGGCACAAGCATCAGCTCTCTGCCGCTTGATCCATCAAACACAACTGTTCCGGGAATCGTGCTTCCCTGTGCAGCGCTCGCTGCGTCAATTCCCGATGCGATATAAAGATAGCTGCCTTTATACGCAAATATTCTTAATCCGTCATAGCTCTCAACCGATTTCCCCATTTCCGGCGGATAATATCGTGGAAGCGAGAATACAACCTTTCCCGCGCCATCCTCTATATAGCTGGCAGACCAGGTTTGCCAAACACTATAACCATTGGGGAGTGGTCCATCAACCGTGAACTTGAAAATCTCTGTCATACGCATAAATCTCTGCGTAATCACGGCTGCCTGTTCCCTTGTTATTGTGCTTTTCGGAAGAAATTTCCCGTTATCTGATCCTATAAATAATTTATATGGGCAAAGCGAATCCACCGCCGAAACAGCCCACGGCGAAATATCTCCCTTATCCGCAAAATCTGTTGTTTTATTCAGCTGCTTAAATCCGAATAAGTCAAATGTTCTTCCGATAATAACGGCGGCTTCTTCTCTTGTGAGAAAATCGTTCGGAGAAAAGATTTCATCGTTTCTACCCATTATAATTCCGGCATTGGACAACGCTCCCACAAAAACATCGTCTGTATCGGAAAAAGGCGGCGCAGCATCATTGAGAACAACTTTTGTAGTCATTGCATCAGACATCTGCTTTATCGCAAAATAAATCAACCTTGCAAACTCATCACGCTTTATCGGCTTTGTATAATCATCATAATCAAACGGGATGCTTTCGGTCAATTCTTCAACATACGGTTTTGCATATTCGGATATGCTTGCAGTTTCAAGCGCTGCAACTCTGCAAACAGGAAGGGTTGCAAATATGAAAACCACAATCAGCAAACCCGATATTGATTTCAAATGACAAGAGAGAGAATTTCTCATTATACATCTCCTTTTATTTTTCGAGCCTTGCATTGCAGGTATTTGTTAATGTTGTCTGCACCGCCGCAATATCACTGCTTTGTATAGGTATGTTTGCCATTTGTAACCCTCCTTTCTGCCAGTTACATATTTTACTTTTTAGATTCACACAAACCTTTCAACATACGGCAAAAACCGCAACAAGCCTTCGTCAACAGCTGTTGCGGTCTAATAATACTTCACTTGTGGAAGGCATAAAAACCGTTTGTATTGTTTGCTTAAAACGGCAGACCGCGGTGTTCGTGCCTCTCTTGCTACATATTTAGTTTACCATACAGTATTGAAAAAAGCAAGCATTGTCAAACTGTTTTGTGTAACATTAGTGCAGTTACGACGAGAACAAGCACCGCAGGCAGGAAATCGAAATCTATTATTCTTTTGTCGGCAAGGTAGAGTTGCCCGACTAAAGCCCGACCCGTCCGGCAGTCAGCCGGACAGGGAACGGCAAAATTTTTTACACTTCTTTTACTTCTTTATCTCACATGAGCAAAGGTTCACGGATTATCCTATTTCAGCAGAAAAGGGGGCAACTGCGCCCTTTTCCTGCCTTCCGGCGAGGATGGGTTCGGGCAAAGCCCGAATCTGGGTCAAGGGACGAGTCCCTTGCGGGTACTTAGGGCAGCGCCCTAAGCCCTCGGAGAGCTTATTGTTATCAATATCTACAATTTTCAAGGTTCGTTTGAGCCTTATTTTTGGGCTCAGTTTTTTCATAAATCATTTGACACTATCACGTTTTTTAATTCTCCGTATCATACTACTACTTCACCAGAATATTTTCAGAAATTTTATATACAAAAAAGACAGGGTATAGAAATATATCATACCCCGACTGTAGTTGCTTCATGAAATATTTTATTTGTTCTCACCAATATTTTATGCTTTTAAAAACTCTTCTATCGCCGTTAAAAACTCCTTTGCCCTATCAGCCTGTTCACGGGCATCTTCAAATGATACTACAAAAAAATCGGCATAGTCCGTATTGTTTCTAATCTGAAATGCCTGACTCAAATATTTTGAATATTTCTTTTCGAATTTTTGTGTTTTAATATACTCTCGCTGGAAATAGGAAATTACTCCTGCATGTTTTGAATAATCAACGCCATCTTTTGCAAGCAATGCGCGAACTGCAGTAAACATGGCATAATAAGATCTTCCGATAGAATCTTTATAACTTTTCGATGCAAGCAATACTTCTGCCGAATTTAAACGCTCTCTTGCACTTTCCAGTCGATATTTTATCAGTTCCCTTCGATTATCAGGCACTAATTACCACTCCTTCCTGTGAAATGTTACGATAATATGGAAGAACTGTCTGGTATTGTTTAAACTCTTCATACGGAATTACGGTCGGAGAAAGAATTGTATCGTACTCTAACTCCAGCTCGCAAGAGGAATCCCATACCTTTTTCAACTGCTGCTGCAATGTTTTCCTGTCACCATGCACGATTGCAACAACATCTACATCTGAATCCGTATGATAATCTCCTCTTGCATAAGAGCCGTATAAAATTACCTGAACAAGATTTTCTCCATATACTGAGCGATAAATCTGTGTCAACTTTTGTAAAATACTATTCAGTTCATTTTTTGTGCACATATCATCCCTCCTGTTTTCTGGCATCTTTTTGCCTACAAGAATCAAAGCACTTGTCATCCATCATTTCAATGTTTCTATAATAATTTTAACTCAAATAAGCGAAAATCACAAGCAAATGTCCTATTTTTGCTTTTGGCTTTTTACAATAAAAAAAGGCAGTAACACCCTTTTGGCCAGGATATTACCGCCCTTTCACACTTCGAATACTGCGTATTCTCTAATTGAAGCCCTGCTTCATTCCCCGCAATCCATTTTCATACTGTATTCTTGAAAAATACCAGATTTTACCCTGGATTTTTCTACAGATATGATTTTCAAATAAATAGCATTCACTGCACAATTCTGGATTATCCCGTCTCCATCCGCTTTTTTCCAGAAATTCCTCTACATCTTCATATACTTCAATGCAGCTTTCTGCAAGCAGTATTTTTTCCACCTCCTGCTCCTTCAGATAAAGTCCAAATTCTTTGGCAAGCAGAACTCTGAATCCATAGCGGACCAGTGAATTTCCCCGTATTTCATTTAGATTAATTTCCAAACCTTCACCCCTTTGATTTTTTTACAAAAAGATCATCTACTTTCATGACCGTATTACCAGTACTTGTCCGCTTTTTATTCTTTGTTTTTTGAACAGCCCCATTTACAGTCAGTGGTTCTTGCACGTCATTTTCTTTTATCGGACTCTCATTTTTTTCCAATGGAGCCGAAGCTTCATATACCTGCTCATCCAGTATCTGAAATTCCTGCTGCTGTTTTTCCCACTTTCGATACCAGTCCGGAATATGATCCACAACCTTTTCCATCTTCAGTTTTCCGGCATCTGCATGTTCCGTATAATCCATTTTCTTAAACCGAAGCACATTGTGTCCTCGGATGATTAGGATTCCCTGATCCAGCGGATAACGAAGGATTTCATCTGGCAAAAGGAGCTGCCGTTTTCCAATGGAACGTGATTCCGAATATTCCGGCACATAATCTGTGGCACGGATCGTAAAAAAGTTCTTTCGGATAGAAGCAACTGAAACTGTAATCTCACCGGTCCGGTCACTGTAGTAGGTAGCGGTTGTCATATCATTACAGCCAAGAAAGATCGAGAAATCACAGCCGCCAAGGATCTCTTCCCACTGGTTATCCGGATAACGGTTCTGAAGCTGTGGAATATTCTGAAACAGGATGCTCATGCCTATCCGCCGGGATCTGGCCGTAGCCAGTTTCTTTTTAAAATCCGGAACAACACCGATATTTGGAAATTCATCCAGTATAAAACTTACCGGTACTGGTAGGACACGTTCTTCCGTTCTGTCAGCCAGGCGAACCAGCTTGATACTTAAAAATGATGTAAACAGTGTAGCAAGCATATCGTATGTAGAATCCTGATCCGAAGTAATACAAAAATACGCACACTTTTGCTTTCCCGGCAGTGACAGGTCTATATCTGTATGGCTCGTAATCTGCTGCACCATCTTATTCTGCAAAATCTGCAGTCGGGTTCCAAGTCCAAGCACAGCATTTCCTTTTACTTTTTCTGCCTTGGAAAATAACTGATATGGACCTTTTGCCGGATGATCCGTTGGAAGCCTTTCAAAAATGGAATCCAGCATTTCCACACTTTTATTCAGCAATAATTTATAAGCTTCCGGAAAAGTTTTCTGCTCTTGTGGATACTCTTCAAAAACATATAAGCACAGAGCTTTTAAGAGATCCATTTCCACATTGTCATAAAAATGATCAAACTTATCCGTTGTGTTACGAATCACTACATCACAGAACACATCAATCAGCTCCCCGTCTTCAATCTCTGCGAGACAGTTCCATGCATCTGAATGGGTAAGCTGAATCAGATTCAGCTGCTTTACAACATATCCCTCTTCTTTGAGATACGCACAAAGATCCTCATAAAGTTCTGATTTTGGATCCGTAATATACATACTCTCACCCCTGCGCACACACTGTAATGCCATCACTCTTGCGAAAGCCCTGGATTTCATGGAACCTTGCGAACCGCATACCGCGATATTTCGGTTCAGTCTTGAATCCACCGGAAGACTTAATATATTTCCATTAGACAACTCCCTTCCGAAAATAATCCCCTTTATATGCTCCATTCCACGGTCTGCCTGCAGTATCTCTTTTTGTTCCTGTGTTCCCATAAATCCTGCCGTTCCATAAGTTCCCTGATCCGAAATCTCAAAATTCCGTTCATCATGCAATGGATTGTCTTTTCCTCGCCAGATTACCAGTACCGTTAAAGCCAAAAGCAGTACCACGGCTGCCATTGACCATTTTCTTCCTGACGAAGTACCACACCCTGCATACAGACATTGCAGAGGACTTAAGCATACTTCTGATCTGGAAAACAAGATTTCAAAAAAGCCTCCCACATATGCTGCTAACAAAACCATTCCGCATCCGGTCACGATTTTTTTCCAGTTTTCTGTTCTCAATCCGTTTCCTCCATTTCTCTTCTGGTTTCTTCTGCCAGATGGAAATGATAGCGGTTCCCGTAGTAGCTGTTTATTGTATTGACAGAATTGTATAATGCAGTCAGGAGCACCGCTCGGATATTTCTGGCCTTTGTGCTGGTATCATCCATACTCTGAAGCACGAATTCGACATGATCCTTCGTAAGCTTCGCAAACTGTGCTTTCACAATCTCTATATCTTTTTCCTCACGGTTAATCCGAAGTTTAGGTGCTGTAGAAACCATTACATCCAGAATAAGTCCCAGGATTTCTTCAACTCTTCTGTCATATGGATGATCGTTTTTTAACGCATCATAAGAAATCTGTATCCGAATCGCACGCTCCACAGCCTGATAGGAACAGAGTGGATACTCTATGTCTGTATTCTCTTCCGTAATCTCTGTATTTGTATCCCCTTCAAAAGAGAGATATGCCTCATTTGACTGTGATATCCTGTCACATCCTGATGTGGCACCTCTCTCTTTGTGTGGTGACAGCTCTCCCTTTAAGAAGTGATACCCTGCATCTGACAGATTTTCCGGATAAGTCAGTTGTATCAGGACATCTACATTCAGCTCCAGAAACAGCACGTTTGAGTTCCGCATTCCTCCTTTCCTGACAGTTCGAAAAACTCTTCTCACAACTCCTATTTTCTCCAGTTCAACTACCGCGTTCACAGCTTCTCTTTTTGAGATTCCAAACTGATCTGCAAGCTGCTGGTAATTTCTCTGTAAAATATCTGCTTTGAATTTCTTTTTGAATCCACATAATTGTCCCGTTAATTCATCTCGGATTTCCACCGGCCGATACCAATACACAACATCTGACAAAATAATGATTGCTGTCAGATTGGGTTTTCCATTATCTCTGATAATTGTACGATACCACGCTGCCGGGATTACATTTCCGGTAAACTGCAGCCGACACATCCGGTCCACAATCGGACTGCCTGTTGAATGAAAAGGATTCGCCATCTTGCAGCCACCTCCATCGACCAAGATCATTCTCCTAGGTCATTTATAAGGTATTTCATTACATTTTCTGCATTGAGCTCATAAATGATCACCTTCTCTCCCAAATATTCTCTTATTGTTTCCGCCTGATAATCCATGCACACAATACTTACTGACGGTCTCCATAAGAGTTCCTGTTTAATGCGGCATAATTGACGCATTTCCAAATCATAAACTAAATATATAGGGTTCCCATTTTCATCGCACACATTATAGGTAGCATATTCTTTTTCTCTCTTTATGGAAAATCTTGAAAACAAAGACTGCTTTAGCTTTTCTCTTTTCCGCTTCTCTGTCAGCAGGACAATCTGCAATATTCCCTCTCGGCACATAGGAATATAATAATATTGATCATAAATATCATCTGGTCGAAACAGATCCTTTTTTATGCCTCCATCACTTTCCAAAAGCTTTAACAATACTTTTATGTTCTGTCCTACAATAAGCGCATCCGCTTTGCTGTTATATCCGCCCTTTAAGAGCATTCGCTCTGTCCAGGTACGCATGGAACATTCCATTTTTTTCGCCCATTTCATATTTCGATCCATGGTATTGTAAACAACTAACACAGTATCCCCGGATAAAAGCACCCCACATGATCTGGAACCCCTGATTGCTTCCGACATTCCTTTAAATTCCAGACTGCCATAATAAAACGCTTTTCCCCGATCTCTCACGAACCCTTTATCCATATCTGGTTTATGGTTCCGCAAGATCTCTATACCCGCCTTCCAGAAGAAGACCCATACCTCGCTCATTCGATACAGCCGCATTCTTTTTTCTGGTTCACTTTTCACATGCCCCGTCTGCCCGGAACCGGAAATAAAAAAAGAGAGTTCTTTTTCATATTCTGAAAGAAGATAATTTCTGCCTTTTTCTAATAAAACGTATCCTCTATATCCATCCTTGCATCTCAAAGAAATATATCTTTCTTTTTTTAATCTTGTAATCAGGGCAGCAGTATATGAAATCGAGCCAGTCACGTATTGTCCTAAATAAGTCGGCATTTCACCCGACATCGCTATAATAATCAATAATTTATCCTGTTGTCTTTTCAATTATTTTCCCCTCGTTGAAAAAGCAAAAATACCCTATCTGTTGAATACCTGGGTACATAACCTGGCAATTTTGTTCAGATTTTTGCTTATTTTATGCCTTATCAGATATTCTTTTCCCATGTAGAATCCCCATGCAATTTACTCATGATTTTTTTCGATACCTGTTTCTTTGCCAAAATCAGAAATCCACGCTGGAAATTTGCTGCTGTCCATCACATATAACAGTGTACGGTCTTCCTCGCCCATACGTGTCACATGACAGGTATTCGTGTATAATCCACTATCTGACCGCAGGAAAAAATTTGTAATAATATCCTGCACATGTTTTTCTTCATAATTGTCATGATCTCTCACTCTTGCAAGCGGAAGTGTTTCATCATAAACATGTACAAAACAAATCGTACAATTTGTATATGTCGGAATTTCCAGCTTCTCCTCCGCTCTCTGCATGCACCAATTTCGAAAAGCGGTATGCAATGGTTTATAAAGATAATCCGTATAACAATCTTTCCGGTGAGGGATCAGGACGGGAGCAGATACCCGAAGAATCTCATCCTTATACTCCAGTTCAATTCCGTGTATCAGTACCAGATCTTCTTTGTATTTCTCATATTCTTTGGGATTTACTACTATTTCAAGTGTCAGGCGTCTTAATTTATCTGTCAAACGTTCTGAAGTTTTCGCAGTCTCCTGAATCATATCTCCCAAATAAGCATATTGGAACTCTGACTGCCGCCGGATACAGGACTGCAATACCCCTCTTGCTTCCACTATATACTGTTCCATCCTTCCCATTAGTTTTTGAGCATCTTCTAACTGTTCTTTTAATTTAAAAAATGAATCATTTTCATCCATCCGCATTTCTGTAATATTCGATTTCTCCACCTTCTTTCACTGTACAAAATCCAAGCACGTCCGGTATCCTGATTTCATGTATGTACCCGGGCTTTTCCACAATAACGATATGCCCGCAATCATCTGTCATCTTCCGGGTAAACAAATTGTTGGTAACCTGTACCTCATTCTCTGACACATACAAAATGTCATAGATTTCTCCTTCACCGCATAACACAATGCGAACAGGATATTCCTCTTTTGATGCAAGGAAGTGCTGGTCTACCTCTTTTTGATCCATAATATCCAGAAGAACCCAAAATGCCTGCAAAGTTCCTACATTTCTGGCTTTAAATGCCTCTTCATTTATTGCTGCCATTTCCAGATCCTGATGAATATAAATCTGTTTTTCTTTTTCCAGCGTCTTAAATGCACGTCCTACAAAATGATCTCTTTGGGTTTTTGCGAAATATGCATAAATCTGAGATTTTAAGAGCACATTATATGTCTGAATTAACTGTCTGGTTTCACGTTCCACGGGTTTTTGTTTGTTTTCCATCTGGTCTATCCTTTCCATGATAAACATATGCCACATAAATGACGTTTTTTATGTGGCATATAATGTGTTTTTTCATGTCTTTTTCAAAAGACATCTGTTACACGTCATCACAAAACGTTTTTTATGACATATAATTAATTTCATTCCTCTTATACGTCCTTTGTAACGTTTTTAATGCCGTTTCTTATTCACACTATTTCCTGCCATAAGCATCTGTACCATATTTCCGGATTCTGTCTTTCAATTCCTGAAGATCTTTGCGGTCAGTGGTAATCAGATCTTTTTCCAGAGCACTTGCTTTAAATTCAACAATCAAATTATTATTATTTGTGGAAATCAGACCATTTCCTCTTTCAAAATGAATAATAGAATTGGTTTCGGCTTCTGAAAGATCCAACTCCTCCTGAATCCGTTCTGCTTCTGAAACTTCCATGTTCAGAACAATTTTTGTTTTTGAGTTGCTTAATATACCGCGTCCAAGTTTTCCATCTCTTACCGCAAAACAGTCTGCCAGATCCTGTGTGGCACAGATAGCCGATCCACCATAAGCTCTGATTGTTTTGAATATTTCAATCAGATATTCTCCTGCCAAATCATTAGACATCAGAAGTTTCCATGCTTCATCTACAAAAACCGCTTTTTCTACTGTCCGGTCTTCCTTTGTTTTTGTCCAGACAAAATCCAGTGCCACAAACATTCCCAGGAGCAGATCACCAGAAAGTTCCGAAATATCCAGCACAACATATTTATTTTCCAGATCCACATTAGTCTGCTGATTAAAACTGGATGCCGATCCACTCACCAGACGATTTAATATATTCGCCATACGTCTGCATTCTTCTTTACGCATAAGCACTTCATGCAGATCACCAAGAATCGGCATCTTTTTGTATTTTCCTGGATGTTCCGGATCCGTCAGACTCAGATTATCATGTGTGATTCCCTTTTCCTGATAGCAAGTAACCATTGCACCATCTAAAAGCTGTTTTTCTTCATGTGACATATCTGGAATCAGAAGGCTGAAAAAAATATGTAAGCTTTGAATTTTGCTTGCAAGTTCTGACCTTTCAGATGTATACCCATCCAATAAATCGCGAGTTTCCATATCTGTAGGCCGTATTTCCATTATATTGATGCAGTTCGACGATGAAGGAGAAATCTGTATAAATTCTCCACCAATGTTATTACAGGCTCTTGCAAATTCATGTCCTTTATCCGGAGCAATAATAAATACCTGTATGTTTTTTTGTCTCATACGTAGTGCCATAAGCTGCATCAAAAATGTTTTTCCTGAGCCAGATGTTCCAAATATGGCTATGTTTGCATTTTTGTATTTTAACGAATTAAAAATATCTATGATGACAAGCGAACTGTTTGCTTTATTTACTCCGATCATGATGCCATCTTTATCAGACATTTCATATGAAGCAAATGGATAACATGCCGCTACACCGGATGTAAGTACATTCCGTTTGGACTTCTCATAAATATTTTTGTCTATCTGTAAAAATGGCAGAGAAGATAAAAAAGCCTGTTCTTCTCTGAAAATGCAGCTACCTGTGCCAATGTCCTGAGAGCTTAACAGCTTTGTCATTTCCTTTGAACGCCATTCTACTTCCTGTTCACTATGTCCAGTTATCGTAACCAGAATGCTCATGTAGTAGAATTCTTCACTGCCGCTCAGCCCCCTTTTCAGGTAATAACCAGCCTGAATGGATTCACTCAGACTGTCAAAGTCGCTGTTTGAATCATAAGTATCCTTGATTTTTGAACGGTTCAAGCGTATTCTGCGTCCAATTCGCTCCACACAGCGGTTTTTATCCTGCTTGAAGAAAAAAACATCTACATCTATTCCTTCACCTGCATTGATCAACAGAGACAGCCATCCAGCCGGGACTCTTGAACGGTATTTTTGAACATACAGATATGTATAATACAATCCATCTACAACCACATAGTTCCAGTTCCTGAAATCAATGGTTCTCGGAGCGACCAGTTCTGTTACAGGAATATATCGTATACTTTCTGGACCGTTTTCTTCTGTATAGTACTTTCGAACTTCTTTTATCCGATCATTCAGAGATTCTGTCAGGCATGTTTGGCGATTTAACAGCTGGTATAAGATTTCCACGCAGAAGCGCGTCTCATTCTCATGCTCCAAAACTATATTTCCGCACATGGCAAGATATTTTTTTGCAGTCTGCACAGCAGAACGCATATAAAGATGTACATCTCTTTCGTCTGGATTCTTACTCCCACTACGGGAAGGATATTCAAAAATCAAAAAGAAGCGACGTGTAATCGCTTCCTTCATACCCAGGGATTTAATCAGTTCTGCATAATCTTCCTGCAGAATTTTACAACGTTCATCTGTTTCTTTTTCAGCCTCTTCATCAATCTTATCAATATACTCCTGAATGTCTGCCTTTCTGGAGAGCACTTTAAGCTGGATATTGGGCGGTGCGATTTTCAGGTATGACATAAAAGAGAGAATGATACTTCTCTGTTCTGAAGATGACCGCAATAAGAAATTGATTGGCAATACTTCAACAATTTTAACAAAACGATTGTCGGAAGTTTGGATAATACCATTTTTTACTTGTTTTAATGGTATATAAGAGGCTGTCCAGCTCATTGGCAGAAGATCCGGTACTTCCTGGACTTTCTCACTTTTCTCTTCTTTTCGAGAAAGTTCTTTCTTTGGCGGTCGCACTGGCCGTTCTTCTTTTTCTACATTCTGAACAAGCTGATTCCTCAGATTACGTTCTTCTGCCTCTTGCTCACGGATCTGCCTGAAATTCTCCCTGGCCTGCTCTTTCTGTTTCTGTGCATCTTTTTTCTGCTGTTCCTTCAGCATCTGGCGATTTTCTTTCTCCTGCTTCCTGGACATCGCCTTGTCTTCTCTCTGCTGTTGCTTCTGCTCCCGCCGTTCTCGTTTCTCGGCAAGCTGAGCTTCTTTCAGCTTTTGCTTCAATTCTGCGACTTCGCTTCCGATCTTTTACACCGCCTTCCTGCTGCCTTTTCTTCTTTTTTCTCTCCTGTTTCTGTTGTTTCTTTTGCTGTCTCCTAATACGACGGTTTCTCTTTAATCTATACTGTCCATCGGGTACAGTCACTACCCGCCTTCTTGTTACAAAGCGTATAAACTGAATAATGAAAGAAAGCAAACTTTCCCCGTTAACACCGACTACCGCCAGTATTGTTAAAGGCAGGATTACAATTATACCAATATAGATTCTTATCTTTATTGAAACATCTATAAAAAACAGTATCCTAAAAAGTATTATAAAAAGGACAGCTGCCTCAAAAGCATTCCTGCCTTCAATTCTCCCTGAAAACAGGGTTCCCTCTTTTGCAAAATTGGGTGGAATGATATAAACATCGGATCGTTCTCTCTGCATCATTCTGTACCTCCCGAATTATTTTTTACAATGAAATTTCCGATATAATAACCACATTGCCGCACCCAGAAAACTCAAAACGCCAATAATGATTCCTGTTTTCTGTCCTGTTTTTTTCACAGTTGTCACCACCTCCGTATTTTTAATTCCTGAATCCGATTTTTCTGGATTTTGAATGTTATTTTGTTGATCTGTCTTGTTCTGCTTTTTCTCCGTCTGAACAGCTTCCACAAGCTCATTTTTCACTTTAATTTTCATTATGATAAGACCCTGTTCCGGAAGATTTTTATAGTTGTTATCAAATTCTGCAACATATTTCTGGTCATTCTGTGTTGCTTCCACAGATTTCAAGCGATAATTTCCGCTATTCACGGACAGGTTCCATTCAAAAAAAACAGAGGAATCCAAATCAATTTCTCTTTGAACTCCTCCATTTTCTTCTATTGTCACATGAACCTTTCCAGTGAATCCTTCAAAAATCTCTGCCCGCACTGCAATATTTGCTGGCTCAAGTTCTGTCCCAGAATACTCATCCTCCGCATTTACAGGATCCATCGTTTCAGTTTGAAGCTGCACCATGCCATTTTCATCAAACAATACATATTTCCCAGCCGGGTTCACTGTATCATACCCCCAGCCATCAGCAATAAATGTCCCATCTGACTGATAACCTTTGCCATCCTGCCAGGAAACAATCTGCGGCAAGTCCTCTGCCTTTTGTGCATATGCCACTTGGAAGGTTTCCAGGAAATATGTGAACAGCAATATTGCCAATACCAGTATTTGCTCTGTGCTCCTAATCTTTTTCACTGTATTTTCCTCATTTTTTTCCAACAATCCAGAACGCTCCTTCGCTAAGATCACGTCCGTAGGATTTGATAGTTTCCACACTGTACACTTTTCCAGTTCGCTCTCTGCTTGCACAATCCGCTATCGTGATATAACCATCTCTGGTCACACCAGTCAATACGATAAAATGTCCGCTTCCACTTCCTGTAATCGTATAGGCTTCACAGATTTCTACAACCATCTTGCCTTCTTTAAGGGACTGCACGACGTAATTCATACGGTCCTTTCCGACTCTTTCACAAGTAAGTCCCCAGTGATAGGCAGCATTCGTCGGAAATGAATGAGACGTTCCCATGCCTGGCACATATTCTCCATTTGCAATGGAATAAGCACATGTCATCTGAGGTGTTACCGTCTGTCCAGTTAACGTTGAAATTATAATTGCCATAGATGTAGGTCCACAACCGGACGCACCGATCGTACTGGAGCCATAAGACATGCCTTTCCACGGTTCCTCTGTCTGATTAAAATAAACTACTTTTTTTACGCCTTTTCCGACTGTATCATATGTAATGATATCCCCTGAAGCATCTATATTTCCTGCAACAAAAGAATCTCCACTGCTCCCACCAGTAACAAAATCTGTCCAATGAAAAATCGTGGAAAGTGCATTTTTAACAGCATCTACGCCTTTTTGTAAATATTCCAACAATTTGATCACAATATCAAAGGTTGTCTTGTTTGTGACAAATTTATACTGATACCCGCTTCCGCCTGTAATCTGTGCATTCAAAAGCAACGCTAATGTATATTCTACTTTCTTGGATACTACTGTCCGGTTTTCCTGCCATGCATTTCCACCCTGTGCCAGAATCTGCTCATAGGTTGTTCGATCTATCTCACCTCTTTTCCCATTCACTTCCATACAATAAATGGTCTCCGTTGCTTCGCCTTTTCGCTCATCTGTAACTGACCAGTCAAAAAAACTATCCAGATGCTTTTCAACCGACTCTTTTAAAAGTTCATAGGATGTTTGTAATTTTTCAGTATCTGCATCCGATTTTTGAGCATCCTTTGCAGAACTTGAAGAAGTGGATGTTTGATGTTGCTGAATTTCAACATAGCCTAATACTTTTTTTACATATGCCTGCGTTTCCGCATATGGAGGAATCTGATATCCATATTTCATAACTGCTCCGGGCCCTGCGTTGTACCCTGCGATTGCCAGTTCCAATCCATTTGAATAGCCTTTAAACTGCTCAATCAGCTGGGAAACATACTTTGCTCCGCCCATAATATTCTCTCTGGGATCAAAAACATTAGATACCCCTAGAGATGCTGCTGTAGATGGCATAAGCTGCATAATACCAGATGCCCCTGCACCAGAAACAACATTTGGATTAAAGTCTGATTCTACTTTACCCATTGCGATCAACAACGCTGCCGGCACATTGTACGTCTGTGCCGCTTCATAAAAAAATGAGTCGTATGGGCTGGACAAGTTTGTGGACATATCAATCCCAAAACTATTTGCATAACCTAAAAAAGAAAAAACCGTACTGTTATCTTCGTTTTCCATCATCAGTACGGCAAGGTAATATCCAAGATTCCTTTTCAGCTTCGTTTCATATTCATCCACCACAACCAGCTCATGGCCTGCATATTTTTCTGCTTTGTCCTGGTCAATTTCTTTTAAAACAGCCTTGTGCTTTTTGTTTATTATTTTCAAGATTTCTTTTTTGTAATCTTCCTGCTGCAGAACTTCTTCAACCCGGTCACGTATATTCGTAAGCTGCGTAGATTGAGCTTCATTCGCATACGAATCTGCATTTGCAAATCCAAGATAACTAAAAATAATTCCTATCATATTTGCAATAATAAACATCCAGAGAAAGCAAAACAGGAAAATAGAAACGAGTATTTTCCAAACAGTTTTATTTGATACCAATGCCCCGATCACAGTTCCAAGAGGACCTGCAAGGGCTGTTCCTGCTGCCATTCCTGCTGCTGTTCCTCCAGCTGCTACTGCCGCTGTTGTTGCATATGCAGTTTGAGCAGTATGTGCAATAATTTCTGTGCCTTCATCCAGAGGGGACGAATTTTTATCTTCTTCTGCCATTTTCATCCCCCTATCTGAGTCTGTCCGAACCTTTTTCTTTTAATTCTGCTCTCGATTTTGGAACTTCACGTATTCTACGGGTATCTGGTCTGCTTCTTTTTAAGGAAATATCTCCTGTTGGAATGGATCCCGAAACATTCATAAATCCATCAGCTGCCATACCTGTTTCATCAGCTACAGGCTGAATATCATCTTCATTTTGCATACCAGGATCACTCAATTTCGTGTTTTCAGCCTTTAGCGGATTTCCTGCTGTATCTACCAAAATACCCATTGCCGATTTCGCATAAAAATCGGCCTCATCTGTTTCTTCATCCAGATCTTCTCCTGTATCCATAATTCCATCTGACTGTATTCCATTTTCAGACATGGATTCCATTCCTGTCGGCATAGAATTTTCATTATAATTCATCCCTGCTCGTGGTGCAGCATCAAACCCAAACACAGACGAAGTACCAACTTCATCCAGGATACCTTTCTCCTGGTTCACAGAAGATACCCCATTCCCCTGAAGTGCAGACATTATTTCTGATCCCAGCCCTTCTCCTGCATTCGAAACCTCACCAGATACAGAAGAATTATACGCTGTTCCTGTTTTTCCATAGGACATACTTTCCTGGCCAGTCATTTCAATGCTTCCGCTTTCCAGATCCATTTCTGAATCAAAATCACTCATTTCCTCTTCAACCGGATAATCGCCCATCTCTCCAAGAATGCCGTGCTCACTTCCACTTTCGCTGAATCCGTTGGCGGATACATTGCTCGCAGCCGGAATTGCAAGATCCTGTTCACCTCCGGAAACGTCCAAAAGAGTCTCTCCTTCAGAATTACTCTCTGAAACAGCTCCCGCAAATGCTTCTGCATCATCTTTCACACTCATAGCATTAATTCCAGACATAGTTTCTGATGTAGCAGACATAGAATCTATATTGCCATTTACATGATCTCCAGATCCGAAATCCATCTCTGCCGTATCGCTGCTTCCCGTTGTCATGCCAAGTTCCTCAAAAACAGTCTTATCTGCCGGAGAAACTTCATTTTGTTGATTTCCTGGACCAGGCGGACTTTCTTTATCAAAATCTCCATCTGAAGTCATATCATTTATATCCATTGCATTTCCGCCATTAGGAGTCATTGGGATTGGCCCAGTAAAATTGGTTGTCATTCCATCCGACGATCCCATATCTGTTCTGGTTCCACCGACATCTCCTGTTCCACCAGAGCCAGAAGCTGTCCTTGCTGCCTGAGAGATGATCCTGCTCGCTGCAAGCATTGCTCCTGCTGCTCCCATTCCAGGAGCCGGACGGCCAAGGTTCACTCCAAGCGATGCCATATAGGAATCAAGTTTAAATGTGATCTTACAAAATCCTACCAGACAAAGTGTAGCTGCGAAGAATTTCGTAAACCCATAACTGCTTGCCATCATATTTCCGTAACCAGATAAAAACATCTTCATGCACCAGGCATTTAATATAACAAGCACTACTTGCCCTCCAAACATCTTGCTCCATGAAGCCAGGATATTATTTGTTGCTTTAGAACCACCGGTTGCAAATGCAAGAGGTGCTGTGTAGGAAAATACACCAAGCAATACATAACGTTCAGCAATGACCATTAACATCTTAAAATAGTTCCATGCTACAACAAACTGCATGATCAGCATCAAAACCGAAATGCTAAGGCTGCTGATTCCAAGTGTATCTGTAACACCTTCCAGAGTTGATACATAGCCTGAAAAGCTAGCGACCTTGACCTTTGTTCCTACAACCCATTGATATGGCGTTCCCGCAATTCTCAAAATGTAGTCAACCAATGGTTTCGATCCGGCAAGAAGAAATAAAGAAATGGCCGACCGACAGATAAGTTCTATTGGTTCTTCTGCATTTACCCCTGCTTTTCCACCAAACATGGACTTAAAAAGCTGCCATACAAGAATCATCAAGAGGATTGCAATTCCTGTAGGAACAATCACATTTTTGTATAGGCTCCCCACTACTGAAAACAATTCTTCAAATAATGAAAGATTACAGGACAGAAGTTCTGTAAACATATTTGTGATCAGTTCCATCATATCCACGATAAACTGACTGCACATTTCGCGAATGGCATCTACCAACAGCTCCAAAAGCCAGCTCATGTTTTATTCATATCCATAAGAGATACCCTCCTTTCAAAAACCGGGAGAGCGCCGGTAAGAAATCATGCATCAGCCCGTAAACATACTTTTCGGAATAATTTTTTCCAAATATGTTACAATGGCACCCAGGGTCATAAGTGCAGCCCAGCATACAACAATACGTTTCAGCCAGGATCTTGACTCATCCACGGTTCTGCCCGATTTGGAAAAATTCATTAAAAACAGGCACACCGCAGCACATACCACCGCTGCTACAGTAGCAATACCGGCCACATCTGTATATACTGTCTGCATTGCATTTTTTGCTGTTGCAAAGATATCTGACGCATAAACCGGAATGCCTGTCAGTGCAATTACATTAATTCCCAGATACGACATAAAGAAAATACGGGGAATCATCTTTCTTTTCAGATTTCCCGGTGACAGATAAACCTTCTGTTTTTCTTTTTTTAATTTTCCTGCCATAAAAATCCCCCTTTCCTGATAGGCTCCGAAGTCACACTTCAAGGATCAAGTTTTCGGGCAAAAAAAGACAGCCGTTATAAAAACAGCTGTCTTTAATATAAAATTCTATGGCTCTCCATGCATGATACGCATGCACAGAACTTTACGCTAACATTGTATAAATTCTAAAATCAGATGTCAATATCAGTGCTGTTGCAATACAGATGCAATACTGTCGCATCCATTATTTCCTGTATTCATCAACCATTTCTTCCAACAAATATTCCCTCACCTTTTCTTGATTATCTTCAAGCTGTTTCTTCAATGCTTCGATTTCTTTTGAATGATCCGCTATTTTTTCTTTTTCATACAGATTAAAAATAAAATTAATTTTTATAAGATCATTGTGTGCAGAAAAAAAACATTGTTCTGAAAATTCCATCGCCTGTGAAAGAAAATTTTCGAGTGTTCCATCGTCCCCTTCAGTTTTTATAAGAAACCGTCCACAACATCCCAATGTTGCAGTATGCTCTTCTTCATCAATGTTCAAAATCATATCCCAGCCCTGTGCATATGCTACCTTCTCAGCCATAGGATACAATTCCGAAAGCAGGTAACAATAAGCTTCATTACTCCTCGATTTTACATATTGCGATTCTTCCAGTTCCCTTTGTTTATTCGTAATATCCAGAATCTCACTGTCCCACTCTGATTTACCTGGTTTCCAAAAATCTTCATTCTCAAGTAGTGCATCTAACTCTTTTTCCGAATCATCAAGATACAACGCTTTACGTTTCATTCTTCCTCCTCTTTCACACCCTAATACCAACTCAATTACTATATCATTTTTTCTCATTCTTGATCAGTATAGCGGACAATATTATATCGCGTTTTTTCATACAATAACATCAGCATTTGACACCTATACTGGTCAATGGAGGATGACTTTTATGGAGCAAAAATTAAAATGTGACGTATATATTGGTAAAAATCTTCGCCGTCTTCGCGAAAAATTTGGATTATCCCAAGAAAAGCTCTGTGCAGAATTACAGTGCAGAAATTGCGACATTGGTCGCTCTACTTATGCCAAATATGAAAACGGTGAATTAAATATCCGAATCAGCGTCCTTATGGAATTAAAAAAGATCTATAACTGTTCTTATGATGAATTTTTTGATGATCTTGATTCCCATTAAACACAAAAATCAATAGTTTCTGGATCACCGTTCCAAAAACTATTAATTATATTATACTTCTTTTATTCGTATTTGCATACCTAATTCTGTAGTACACTTATTTAATCTGCAATCAGGAGCATTTCTTCTCTTCTACTTTATTTTCCGCTAATCCTGCAATTCCATCTAGCCTGCTTGTTTCCATGTTTTGGTTGGAATTCCACATTTCTCCAGTTCATCCTCATATCTGATACCATTTTTTCTTTCAGAGAGACCAAAAAAGTACTGACTGACGCCAATACTTTTTTGATCCAGGATTATATGCTCCTTTGTCATGCCACCAATGCTAGAACATTGGCTTCTCTTCCATAGTGATCAATACAATACCGTACTGAATCTGTTTCGAATTTTACATAGTCTTCTGTCTGTTCAATAATTTGCCGTACTCTTCCTGTGGTTTTCCAGATACCATTCTGACAATATCTTGCTTTTTGTCCTACCGTTAATGGAAGAATTAGGTTCCCATGTGCCATGATCATCGGCTTCGTCTTCATTCGTGCTCCTCCTTTCTTTGAGATTTACCTTGTCAGAAATATTCCTCCTTTCCTCCAAAACGCAAAAAAAGACACTGACTATTCATAAAAATAATCAATGTCTTTCTGCTTTTTCGATAACCGAATATACTTCAGTTTAAATTATCCTTCCAGCAAAAAGCCGGAACAAAAGTTATATATTTCCGCAACCAGCAGAAATAAATGTTATACATTTATATCATAACCACATCCTATCACTGTGTCAATACTCATTACTTAATCCAGATCATTTTCTGCATTCCATTTTTCAAACGGAAATTTAAAAATACAACTAATCACACAACATACAAATTCCTGGTACAAATCATCATCAAAACCAGTATTCAAATTAGCATATTTAAGCATCAGGGGACGATACATTTCTACAATCAGCTGTATAGCTTCCCTTTCGCTCATTCTCGCTCTACATAAAACCCCTACAAAATCATCCAAAGTTATCTCCCATCTGTTTTCGTATTTTTCTGATTGCATTGTAATAGCTGTTTTCAGCCTGTTTTGCTGTCATATTCAAAATACCTCCAATATCATCGAATGATTTTACATATACTATACGGAGCATTAATACTTTCTGCTGCAGTTCCTTCAACGAACACAGAGAAACATAAAGAACAGGATCATTGATTTGATCCAGAAAAGAATTTACATTGATTTCATCACTCAGAACCATATCTACATTTAAATCCATCTTATCAAACAGGTCTTCTGTCTGCTTTTGTAAGATTTCATCTATTCCTTCATCATCCATGGCTATTTCATTATCCAGAATCTTGCCTTTTTTTATTAAGTACTGCTTTTGTGTATTCTTAATTGCAGTCTTCACATAAGCACTAAATTCCTTTTTCAGTTCTTTCTCTGTTTTTGTCATATCCGCATTCCTCCAAAATGATCTAGTGTATACAGTAATCTCTGAAGGAGGTGGTCTTGCAATACAGACATAAAACAGGACTGCCGGAAAATTACTCCAGCAGCCCACGCAAATCAAGTAATTTATACCCTTTCTAATTTTAATACCGATGCCCTTCCAATCTTTGAGCCCGGTTTAATTAGTATGGTAAATTATTTCACCCCGGGAAGTCGGTTCTAATCCATCATTTAAAGTCAGCTTTATGAATTATACTATTTTTCGCAATCTATTTCTTACTTTTCACTGTATTTTCACAATCACATATGTATTTTTATGCATCTGAATATATTTACAAGCTATTCTCTTATTTTCTCTGTTTTTATTCCTGTAAAAAATCATTTATATCACCATCAAAAGAATCTATCTCATCTGCGGCAATATTATCTGTTTTTTCAAATGCGCGATCAATTTGTTCCGAACTCATTTCTTTTTCCTGCTCCTGTTCAATGTATCCCGTCAGCTGTTCTTCTGACAGTCCCTGCTGAAAAAGATAACCGCATTCCGGACATATCCTGACTTTTTTTGATATCTCAGAATCACACTCAGGGCATTTTTTTCTGCCCTTTTCCTGAATTGCCAGATATACAATATCCAACATAAGGAAAACACTTCCTGCAAACCCTATCCAAATATCTGTTTTAAATCCTGCAGCCCGACATGCATAACCAATCAGCTGCACTCCACATATACCGCTTAAAATTTGCACTTGTTTACTACGCACCCACATACCTCCTATTCCAGATCTTCAAACATCTTGTAATTATTTTTTATCAGAAGAACTTCTGCCTCGTCTGCTTCACAATCACCTTCCAGATTTACAAAATGATCTTCCTGCAAACTCTTTTCCAACAGCTGCTGCTCTGAATGATCTTTCTGTATATATGTCCCGTTATCATTTCCAGCATCACTTGCTTTTGCTACAACTGCTGTTTTTTTATCATTTTCTTGCTTTGCTTCTGGTAACAGCTGTTCAGCATCTATTTCCGGAAACACATACGAAAGCAAACTCTTGCCAGACATTTTCCAATATGCCAAAAATGCCCGTACAATGTATTTTGCTTTATTATGTCCACAGGAATTTAAATACTTTACAACCAGCCTGTGCATTTCATCTGTTTCATCAAACCGAAGATTAAAACGATATTCGTCTTTCTTTCCCATTTTTAATCCTCCCGTTCTTTAGCTTCTATCTGAAACTGCAATTTGTATCCTTTAGCATTTGCCTTAGGATCATTAATAATAAAATACTCCCCTTTGAAGCGTTCCCAGACGACCTTGATAATTTCAGACACCAGAATGGCTCCTCCACCCATGAATACAGTCTGTGTTGTTCGAAAGTCAATGCCAAGCTCACGGAACGTTCCGAGCAATTCCGTTACATATCCAATCGTTACCTCCCGGACTCGTTCTTTAAGTTCCTGCATATATCCTGTGTTTTTTCCAAGAATGATGTTATCAATATCTTCTTCATCAAGTGCAATGCTGTATTTTTGGCGTATAGCAGCCCGAATTCTGCCATACAGACATATCACGCCACTTTCCAGAGAATCAACGTGTTCCTTCTCCAATCTTCCGTATCGGAGGATCATATAATCCACCGTAAACCCACCAATATCAATAACAAGAACTTTCGGAAGTTCGGTCAAATGACGTCTTGCTGCCAGCACACAATATGCAGCATAGGCCTGCACATACACTTTCACCTCATGAATCAAAATCTGATAAGAGGTACCGCCATACTTAAAGCCAACCACTTTGCCATCTCTTTGGAAATACTGCTGAAACTTTTTTCGGTACTTTCCGTAATGTGCCGGTGGTAATCCTACCAGAAGTTCTATCTCGATCAGCTCATTAGGTGCTAAAACCGCCTCTTTTTTCATCGTATCCAATTCTTTTGCAATGGCAATCAATGTAAGAATGTAATAGCGATCATCTTCTGTCTTGTCTTCCATGTAAGATATCCTTCGGTTTGTTGTCCTGTAATATTTTCCACCAAATTCAATCACTTCATCGTTTTCTCCAGGGATCGTATCCAATACATCTATTCCTGAATTAAATTCATAATGTTCTGTTTTAATCATCTTATTACCGGTGTCAACTGATATAACCATATCTGTTCTCCTTTCAAAATTCCGAATTTTTATGCGTCTTTTTGTACGTCTTTTCAGCTTCAATATAATTTTTTCGGAATTTCTGTGTCAACAGAATCGCAGAAAAATTTTTTGTACTTCATACTTCCTGAAATTCTTCGCTAAACTGCTTCATCATTTTTTCACATTCACCTTCACAGCCCCAAAGTATACTTCCAACTGCCTCGAATGCCTGATCTCTCCACCGGAAATAAGTAGTTCTGTGAACCCGTGTAAGCTGAGGACAATGTGGTTCCAGTTTATCAAGGATTTCCTCTACATTTTCTGCTTTGTAAGCCGACATATAACTGTAATAGAGCACCCAATAATATCTCTCGCCCTGCGGATGATATTTTCTCATCAGATCAACGGACTCATCCATCAGTTTTAGAAATTTATTGGAATGATTAATCGACTCCACCCGTTCCTTTTCACTTGCAAGATCCGTATCTACATCCATGCCCGCCTGATATAAACTGTCCAAAAATTTATCTACATCGGTTCCATACTCTAACTGAAAATGTCTTTTGACCTGATTAATCTTAATCTGCATTTTCCAATTTACCGAACGATAAATTTTAAACAATTTCTCCACGTCATGATATGCCGTATTTTCTTTTCCCTTAAATTCCTCTGTTATAATGCCTGATCTTCCTTTTGGCATTTCTTTCCACCTTTCTTTCCATATTTTTCATTATAGAACCTCTCCAGTTCAGCATCTGCCTCACTCGCCTTGACCAGACAGCAATATAACCCCGTAATAACACATGCCAATACTACCAAAATCACTAAAACTATTTTCCAGATAATAAGTATCCTCCTCATCAATTATTTTCCCCTCTGTATAGAAAGAATAAAAAAAAGTACCATTTTCTGTAAAAAATAAAATTTTTTTGCAACTTTTTTAAGATTTTTTTGGAATCACACAAAAAACTGCTGTTATCTATGATTTTCACCTATAGATAGCAGCAGTTTTAAACAATTTGATTCTTTTCCCAATAGTCTCAATGCCAATAATCATATGGATTTTTCTAAACTTTATGCTCTGGAGCCTGACTAATACTTTTGACAGTTTTCCAAGACGTAAGAAGTAAGTGATATGTTTTAAAGTACAATCCGACACCGTTATCTTTAAAACACAAAATATACAATTCTGCATTACATCTGAGAATTTCTACCTCATGAACAAATCTATTTGATTCCACAAGATAGGCTGTATCTCCCGCTTTCATCCTCTCTCGCTCCTACACTTAGTATTTTATTCATTCTTTCTAAAATCAGAAAACCTTTATGATCCACAAACGTTTTATCAGAAGCATTTTCAGGAATTTCTTCCTTTACAAGCATTGTAAGCAATGCCGTACAGAGCTCATAATCAGCTTCCGGAATACGTTTCAATTCCTCCACAAAATTAATCGGTTCTGTAATCAGATAATCCGTATAATTGCTTTTCCAATCTCCTGTTACAGCCAATAATTCCTCAAACTGATCCTCATACAGATTTTTCTGATTCAGCAATAATTGAATTTTCTTTAGTTTTTCAGTTTTTCTCAATTCACTACACCGCCCCATTTTCTCGAATGTATGTTCTTTTTTAATCTTATCACATTCTCTTTCAATAAGCCAGCCCTAATTTATTTTTCATATAAGAAACTCATTCAGACTAATCTGTCCATTTATCCAACTTTTCTGCACTGCTTTATGAACCTTGTCATTTGGCATATCATCACCTATCAAAAATGCTGATTTCGGATTATGATTTATACGATTAAGGCGCACACTTTTTTCATCATAATTTGCATAACAATACTTGCACATATGCGGACAACTATTATAAGCACCAATATCATTTCCCAAATAACATGCACACTCTTTTCTAAGGAATTGTTTTTTCGGCATGTCAAGTGACATATGAATGGCATTTTCATAAATCTGCTGTGTCATACAGCCATTACAGTCTGCTCCAAATGCAGCAAGTTCCGTTCCCTCCCCACAAGGCCGCAAAATCATTTTGTGCTCTGTGGCAATACGTGTCATACGTTGCCCAAGATATTTTCTCTGCTCTTTGGATACCATTTTCACCTCTGGAAAATTTCTTTTTACTTTCTGGTATAAATCAAGAAAACTTATCACGCAATTTTTTGTATACCCTTGTAAAGCCGCAGATATGCCCTCAAACTGTTCCAAATGATACTTGACAGTATATTTGTCATCGATAAAAATCGGATCGTATCTCCAGCCAATATGCTCTTCTCCTACAATTTCTGATATCTGCAGAAATGCTTCAATGATTTTTCTTTTACTTACAATTGTTTTAAATAATCCTGGTTCGATGTCTGCTTCATATGGAGTGATTGTGATATACCAGTATGTCCTGTAAGATTTCAGCAAATCCATATACTTCAACATAGGGACTGGATTTTTTGAACAGAATACAATCAAATCAACGACTTCAGGATCAAGGCTATATTCTGTGACCTGTAAAGGATCATAGGGATTTCTCACTCGAACATACCCTTCACGGATTCTATTTGTAAACCATTCGGAATAAAATGCAGGTATATCGGTTCTCATGCTTGCATGTATAATCATCCTGCGCTCTCCTCTCTCGGAAGATAAATATTACAATATTATTACAAAAAATCTTTTATGAAGCAGACATTATTTCCGTCTGAAGCATAAAAGATTTTTTTAATGGTTGTATTAAATTTAACTTCATATTACTTAAAAAATAGATAATTGCAAATTCGTTTTCCAATGCCATGCAAATTTAAAAAAAAATGTTTAGGTTGTTTTCCGACGATAATTTTGACCACAGTCTTGTTTCTACTCAGGCATATTTCTTACCACTGAGTACCACTTATCGTTAAATGCTCATAAGTTCAAAATTCTTATAAAGCCTGTATTTATGCGGTTTTTCAACAATACCGAAATTTCACTAATGCATCATCGGTGACATGTTCTTACTACTCATAAAACTCCTTATTTATGCGGCTTTACACCGCCTTTATCTTAAATCTGACCATGTTTTTGACACAGTAAAATTCGACTTTATGACTGTGTAGAAACATGGCCAGGCAGTGGTTAGTTACATTTTTGAAACTTATTAAGTTTAACATAAATAAACAATCCAATGCCTTCGGTGCACTTTCCATTTTATTAAGTTCAATATTAATATTCTCTATTTTCTCCTCAACTTTACTTAACTCTCTGGATAATTCCTTAAACCTTCGACTTTCTTTTTCGAATTTACCCTGTTCATTTTTCAGTTCTGGAGCATATTTAAACCATTCTGTGTATCTTTCTTCCGGTTTTCGAGCAGATATAAAATTTTCAATTTTTGCATATGGCAATAAAATTCCATTCCATTTATCCGAATCTTTCATATTTCCTACAATATCACGAACTTTATTAGAAATGCTCCCACCTCTACAATCATCCCCATCTTCATTCACTGGTGCTACTTTGCGCAAAATAGATCGTCCATCATCTAATAACAATTCAACGGATGCATCCTGTAAATAGTTATCTCTATTATGATAAATAAATCCACGAAAATTTGAAATTTTCTTTGTTTCAATAAGATAATCCACTTTTCCTTTTAGCGCATATTCAATCCCATCAAATATGCTCGTTTTTCCACAACCATTGGGTGCATAAATTAATACGAAGGAAGCTGCATTTCCTTTGCTATCATGTA